>Ga0310345_10001059_pt1 | contig 32911 bp, 39 predicted proteins | sample HC15DNA20500_MG_FD_204667 | JGI IMG/M metagenome (GOLD analysis project Ga0310345, IMG submission 204667) | Marine microbial communities from station ALOHA, North Pacific Subtropical Gyre - HC15-DNA-20-500_MG | ecosystem: Environmental > Aquatic > Marine > Oceanic | place: Pacific Ocean: North... | reverse complement strand
CAACTCTTTTGAAATCTTTACTGTTTGTTCTTCTATAAATTTATATTTGGGTGTATTTGCGATATTGTATAACATATAACCGCCTTCTTTTAATCCGTAATAACAATTCTCTATTGTCTTTCTTAAAAAACCATTTACCCACTCATCTTGAGTAGGATACTTTATATAACTTTGTGTGGACTCATCGGAATACTTTTCCGTGTCGAAATAAGGTGGTGAAGTAAAACACAAATCAAGATATGATTTGTTTGGAAGATATTCTTCACTTCCTTGTTTATATATATCAATTTTTTTACTAATATACGAGAATTCCTTGCTCATCTGCAATAAACCCTTATAAGTTCTTGTAGATGGTTCAGTTCCTATGTAATGTTTGGTATTAGATGATGAAAGAAATCCAAGTAACCTTCCACCCCAACCACAACTCATATCCCATATCACTCCATCACCACCAAACTTCTCATAGATAAGTTTTGCCGCTGTAGGACGAAAATTAGATACTGATTGAACTCCAGAATATAACTTCAAAGATTGTCGTAGTCTATTTTCATGGAACTTGTTTCTTTCTCCTTCTGGATCCTCACCTTTATAATGTTTCTGTTCCCAATTCCAACACTTTGTAATAACTGACTTGAATATCTTATCATCGTTGAATGCTTCCATCGGTGATGTTCTTGAATGTCCACATTGAACTGACCAAAAGTGTGGAAAGTATGACCAAGCTAATCTCAAACAATGCATAGTTTGGACTATCTGATTGTCTATGAATATTGTATCGACATCAAACTTTTTGAGTTTCCTCATATGTTCGTGTTTTTCATCTTCACGAATTTTGTAGTGGGGAAATCCATGACGCCTGTAATAATCAAATATGACTTCTACACCATATTCTCTATCTACTACATCTATTGAATTTGTAACCCTTTCAAACTCTAAGTCTTTCTCATCTATATCAATGAACTTACCGAGAGTTTCATAATTTACTCTTGTCATAACTTTTTAAATTCTTCATAAATAAAATTTTGTTGGCCAGTTGTGTAATGACCGACATCTCTTGATGGAATTGAATTATCATCTTCTGGAAATTCATATAATATTTTATCTGTTAAATAATAATAATTACAACCTATATCGTGAGATAGTCCTTTTATTGCGTTAATATAAACCATTTGATTGTAATTACAATACCTCTCCCCTGATAAAACATCAAGATAAAATTCCTGTCTATGTGATTTATACTTCCACCTTACATTTTTTTTATGGTGGTTTAAACCTACAACCTCGTCCTCAGTAAAAAATTCATATCGTGGCCATGGAACGGTATAATGAAAAATATTCTTAATCTTTAATGTATCTTTCCAAGCTAATAATAATCTATAATCTGTTTGAATTCCACAACCGCCCTGGGATAAATTCCAAAACTTCCCACCAACTTTTTTATTTACTTTATATGACCAAGTATTTTCTAAGTGATGACCTACCCCCATTGTATGACTACATCCAAGAAAAACATTACCTTCATCTGTATCATTAAAATCATCTGGTGTTCTAAATCCAAAATTATTATAATTGTATTCTATTGGATTTTTTTTGTAATACTCTAATGATTCGTTAGGTAAATTTCTGTTAAATCGGGCTTCATTATCCCAATCAGTCCAAGTATCACTTCTGTTTACTGGATAATATGAGTCTTTATATTCCATTAATTACCAATTTAATTTATCTCCTAAAAACCACGATATAAGTTGATGTCTAACACCTTTTACTTTTGTAACTCTATGTGGAATTATTACAGGAATTAAAGTCATCATACCAATCTTTTGTTCTACAGTTATCCAACCCGCTTCTCCTTGTTCATCTTCTCCGTCCCAACCATAATGCCAATCAAATACTTGTAATTTTCCACCCTCGTAATCATCATTTAAACTTATAGAAAGTGCAACTCGTTTTATATCCTTTACTCCATCTGTATGCATATAATGATATAAAAAAGTAAATTCAGAATCATATTCTTTTAAAACAAGTGGCCATTGGCCATTGCACTTACAAAAATCATTATCCCAATACTCTTTCAACCTATCATAAACCCACGTATCTGCCATTACAACCCTATCCGCTGCTTCTGATTGTGTACCATTAATCCAACTACTTTCAAATGGAATTCCCATTGTAAGCCTATCAACCATTTCTGTTCTCATTTGAAGAATCTCTTTACATTCTTCTTCAGTAAAAACTTGATGCTGAGTATAACTATGTTGCCATACAAAATCTTTCTGTTTTTTTAATGGTAATTTCATCAAGGAAGATTTAGTTTACGGATTTCCTTTGGATCTGCTCCATATTTCTGGAGTATCGTTTTAAGATTTGCCTTGTTTTGTTCAGTCGTATAAAATACTTCTACATATTCATGTGCCTCTACAAGACTTGATTCATAATATTTTGCTACTATTTCTAATAACCATTGTGGATGTTTCATACTCTTTTTTCCTTTAACATATTTTAACCACTCCTTCTTCTTTGGAAGTACATTAGTGTATAACTTATATAAATCTTTTGGTTTAAGATTATATCTCTGAATTTCATTTACTACATCAACATATTCCATCTTCATAGATAGAAATCTATGTATCATATAATTAGACCACTGCTTCTTCTCTGTTTCGTTTAGAGAATCCCAATAACCTTTTGTTTGTTTTTGGGTAATGTGCGTTATGTGGTCGAATAGACCTTTATTGCCAGACTTTTTCTTTTTCATAACTATAAATAGATTGTTAATTTTTCAAATTGTTAATTAATTGCTTCATTAAATAATAAATGAACTCTATCTCGTGAATCTTTATTTCCCTGTGAGTCTGAATTTACTGCAGTGTGCCAATGACTGTTTTCTGTTTCATAGACGAATCCACTATCTGGCATATGAAATCCAACACCATGTGAAGATTCTAAGATATCATCACTTAATATAGTAGTTTCGTTGGTTCTAATATAATAAAAACTGTTTCTTGGAGCTATTATCGGAATATGCCATCTTCTTTCGTGATCTTTATGGGTAGGATATACACTATTTGGATTCATAATCATTATTCTTATTCTTCCAATTGAAAACTTAAATTTCATTTCATTGCATACTTCCCACCAATAGGGACATAATTCTTTTAACTCTATATTTACTACTGAAAAATCTTTTTCGACAAATCCATAATTTTCATCCCAATATAGACTTCCCACTCCTTGACTCCATTTAGTATCTTCTTTACAATCTTTTGTATGTGTTAATCCTATTTGTTTGCATTTAGGTGAAATCATAGTCTTTAACGCCCCACTATCTACTAAATTCCACCAATCTTGTTTTAAAGAATATACATCAAATCTAATATCTAATTGTTTTATAAAATCACTTGTTTTCAAGTGTAATCTCCCTTATTCTACCATCGAAATTAATTATAAAATTAACCACTTCAAGTATTCTACCAACTTTTAATTTTTTACCATCCCACCATTCTGTTATTCTTGGTGTGTCAACCCAACCAGGTCTAACTAAAGAACATTTAACTCCATCAGTTTCCATATAACAATCAAAGTTCACCTTATCTAATAAAGTTTTACCTTTATTATAAGTATGATATCCTTCAAAATCAGGTGCATTTGAACCAATAGATATTATCATTTTACTTGAATTGTCTTTCCACTTTGAATATGCATATTCTAATGCTTCAGATTGGGCAGTGAAATTAGAATCATCATAAGCATTATTAATAAATAAATCGTAACTCTCGTCAAACCACTCTGATATTTTTGTGATAGGTTTATCATTAGACCTACTTGCACCAACTATATCTCCATCAAGATTTTCATAAAGATGTTTTCCGATTCCTGATGTATGTCCTGTTACTAATATTTTGACCATTTTGCAAATCCTTTGTTTCTACCATAATATAACCAATCCTTTTCCGTATTTCGCTTTGTACCATTTTCTAATAATTTAATTTCGTCATCTTCACTCAAAATATCATCTTTTCTAATATAATCAAACTTATCACAAATCCTATCCACTATTTTTTCTTCGAATTCTACTCGGTTAAAATTTGGATTTATTTCACATAATCCACCTACAACATCTCGTATATCATCAATATCGAATTTTTTAACTCTTATTTTACCATCAAAATTTCTAACCTTTTCTGCTGTCTTATAATCAAAATCATAAGTTATTGACATATCTTGATATCCATATTCCCAATCTGTATATTTATATGCCCCACCAAAAAATTTTTTCCAAGTCCCATCCATATGTTTAGCAAACATATCATTTGTGGTTTTCATCATTGCCCATTCTGTTTCTACTCTGAATTCTTTGAGTATGTCCATTACCAAGTTATAACAAACTTCGTTAATTTTCCTTCTACCTTCTCTATCTTCTTTTGGAGAATTAGGTGTTAATAAAATCCAATTAGAAACTCCCTTCCCAGTCACATAATAAGACATATCAGTATCATATGTTATTTCAAGTTTTTGGTGTGGTCGTGTAAATGTTAATTCGGGCAATCCTTCTATGTAATCACTAATATCGCTGTACTTGTCTTTCCAAACTCCACCGTCCTTGTGATTCTCATCCCATTCCCAATATGGACCTTGCCAAATATCAATTATAGTAGTGTTGGATGACCACTTCACAAGAGTTGGTAATTTAGGTTCAAATAAACAATCATATTCCCACATTGAAACATAAATTTCTGGTGAAACATATCCTAAATCAACATATCTTAAATTCATTTTCCCTTCCAGGTACCCACATAATCATCATAATCTTCAAGTAATTCCTCACCCTCTTTTATATCTCTCATAGTGTAATACTCAAACATTCTTGGATTTTTCGTAGTTTTCATTTTAACATTTGGTGTAGTTGAGTGATTCTGAAAGAACCAATTTGTTTGCCAATTTAAATTTTGAGCTGTGTATATCCAAACAGGACCATTTTCTTCTTTCCAAGTAAAATCATCATCACATACTTCCGAACCTACATGCGGTTGAGATTCTATTATCCAGTCAAATACACCTCTTGGTAATGTATTGGCAACTTCAAATGGTATCCATTCACAGCAATTCTTTTTTGCCAAATCATATACACTCGTTCCCTTTGGTATATCACGAATAGCAAACATTCCTATACCATCACATACCGTAGATGGTTTTGGTCTTAACCAAACGTGGTTTTGAAACCAATCCATTATATATTCTATATCATTTTTCATGCTCTAAGTACCTACTATCTTCTGGCAATAAATGTCTTTCATCAACCCAATTAAATGTCGTTTTCCATTTGGTATCACCAAATAACTTTTCTCTAAATTCTTCTGTAAACTCTCCATCAATTCTTAAACTTGCTGAAAAATCTTCACCATTTTTGATTCCATGTAACATAATGGGATTAAACCAACAAGAAACTCCATTAGAATATTCCATTGGAAATTTATCTTTTATTACAAATCCATTATTATAATATTCCAAAGTACTATCCCAATCACTAACCCACATTTTTTTATCACCAAGTAAACTAAACCATAAAAATTCTTGTCGCCAAGGTTCTTGGATTCCCGGTGTAAATGCTGCATGAGGTAATATCTCAGTTTTATCTTTAGTGTAACTAAGAAAAACCCTTGCAACATTCTTAAATGGTAAATTATTGACAAATTGATATATTTTTGGAAATGTAGATTGATATACTGGACCATCTTCCCAAAGGTCGTGTTTATCAATGGCCGCCCAATTAGTAATATTAGATATATCTTTGAGTATCCTCAATGATAAAGTTTTTGCACCTTCTGGTTCCTCAAGTTTCTCATCGGGAGAAAATACACCGATGTTACTCCACTGTTCTACATCTGATAAATTCTCTTTAAACTCCTGGGATATAGATTTGAATTCTGTTATATCTAAGTATTCATCAAGTTCAATTATCTTTGGAAGGTTGATCATATACTATTTCCTGTTCTTTAAAATTGATATAGACACTTCCAACCAATAATAATAACCCAAATACTTGTAATAGAGATGGTGAAGTTGTGAAAACTATATAAGCCAATATAGAACCAAATATTGGTGTGGCCAATTCTATCATTCCAGCATTAGTTGCCCCAATACTTTTTACTGCTGTCCAATAGAGTAAATAAGCACAATAACTAGCCACCAGTGCTAAATATAATATAACCAAAAAATTATTCAATGTTAGTTCTGATATAGTAACACTTGGTGATTGTAGTACTGATGTATAAATGAAAACTTGTAGAAAGTCATAAAATACAATCGTAAGTGGTTTATATTTTTTCATAATATTTTGTCCTACTAACAAATATCCAACCCAAGTTCCAACGGCAACTATATCTAACAAGATACCTTTAAGATTAAGTGCCTCTGTTGAAAATGATGGTAAGAATTCTACGGCAAATAAAGCACCTATTGTTCCAAGTCCTAATGCTATTTTTCTATTCAATCCAAATCGTTCACCTTGAAAAATTACAGCTATTAAAGTTAATACAAGTGGATACATATAAAAAATACCATAGATTACTGGTAAATTAGGATCAAGTAGTTCCCATGCAAACCAATATGTTATTAAATGTGCAGCAATAAATAACCCATTAATAAGGAATTGTTTTATATCTTTCTTATCCACTCTAAAGAGATTTTCACCTGTTCGATACAATGTAACCAACATAGTTAATCCAAACAACAAAATTGCTATCAAAAACCTCATTGATAATAATGTAATTGTGCCTGCGCCTTCTGCATAAATATAACTACCACTAACCTCAAGACTTGACCACAATAGAGTTGCCCCCACCATAGCTAAAAATCCTTTTACATATTTATTCACTTTTTCCTCCAATTTTTATTGGTTCTAAACCAAAATATAACTTAACTCTTAAATCTCCATCACCACTCAATTCAGTAGATATGAAACGATTAGGTTCTCCATATTGCCATGCAAATCCATATAATGCCTGACTTTCACCATTAGTTGTTTCATATCCTGCCAATAAAGAAACACCATACAAACCAGGTTTTACTATTGCTCTAACCCATTGATAATCATGACTTAAACCTATTTCACTAACATAATCAACATATTTACTATATCCACTTATATCAAGTGCTTGTCTATCTTGATTATCATATGAAAACCCTACAAATTGATCTTTCCATTCATAACTGAATCTAGCTGTAGAATAATCTTCCCATCCATTTTCAATATCAGAACCATAATATGTTTCAATAAAGAAATCTCCAATTCCACCATATGCACTAACCCCATCACCAAAATATAACAAACCAACATCATGTTCCGTGTGTGTTCGATAAGTAAACTTATCTCCTCTTGTTAAATCAAGGTATGGAACATTAGAACCAAATGGGATTGCCTGTCGTCCAACGGCAATAGTGAATTTATCACTATATGGTTTATACATTAATTCCTCTACATAAACATCACCTCTTGCCCAAGGTGCATCTATGAAAAGTGATGTAAACCACTTATCTCCTTTTATCAATGACCACACATAAGGTTTATCAAAAGAAACTGTATCTCCTAATGTAGTATATCCTATTATACTATTTTTGATTTCTATCTCTTGGGCATCAATAAATGCTATACCAAAACACAACCAAAATATTATTTTTCTTATAAACGATTTCATATTTTTATTTCCTTACTTTCTATTATTCGTTCTGAACAAACCTTACATTCATTACAAGGTTTACCATTTTTAGGATACCAACAAGTCCAAGTATAATACAATAACTCATCAAATCCTCTTTTTTCTGCTATCTTTAGCATTTCTTCTTTTTTTAAATGTCTTGATGGATAATCAAATACACCAAATATACTCAAATCTTTATTTTCTTCTGGTAATTTTTCAGAATAAAACTTCCCATCTTTGATTGCAGAATCAAGAATTTCATACCAATCATCTTCAATATAATTTATAGGGTAATTTATTCTATAACCAAATTGTTTTCCAAATCTCAATACCATATCTGCTTGGGCCTCTAACCAATGTGTATCACCATTTTTATCTCTGTATAATGATTCGGGAATCCATTCATTGTATTTTTCTACAACCTTACTTATTTCTTCATCTTCTTCTATCGGTTTATCAATAACCATTGTTTCCAACAATAAATATTTAGACTTTTCAATTTTTTCATAAATTCTTTGCCTTAACCAATCCATTCTTTCCAATTCTATTTCCGTAGATTTTCTTGGATAAGTATCACCACCTCTTTGTTTTACAAGTGGATTTGCATGATAGCCACCGTGATTTACTCTATCGTCTATATAAATCGGTTGTACTATTTCCCCCTCTGTCAAAAGTTTACACACATAAAAAGTTGAATCATATCCACCTGTCCAAAATGTATAATGGATATTTAACCAATTATCTTCTTTATATCCAATCTTTTTTAATCCCCATTCTGCACGAACATTATCGGTAACACATAGAAGTTTTTCATAACCTAAATTATACAACTTATTATTTCTAACCAATGATATTTTTTTAAATAAAGGTGTTCCTCGTAATTTTGGTTTTAACCAAGTATTATAGACATACAAATTCTTTTTAGACTTAACTGATATCCAACTACAACTTATTGGTTTCTCATCCTTCAAAACTAACCATAAAATTTCACCCTTATCAAATCTCTCAATTACATCATCAAAGGACCATATATCATCCCAAGGATCAGAAAGTTCTTTATGTATATCATAAATTAATTCTTTAATAACCTTTTTATAACTACCAATTTTTGTTAATAATAAACCGTCTAAATCAATATCAATATCAGATGATATTAATTTACAAGATAATGGTTTTTTAATCATCTACATACCCACTATATCTAGCCGCTCCATCCTTCACCCAATGCAAAGAAAACTTGAGTAAGATTAGTATCCCTAGCCATAGAACCTGAATTCCATGTTATACTGTGTAGTGGTGTAGATGAATTCACATCTGCTGATAAACTTGTACTTATTGCAGTATCAATACTTGAAGTAAATGAACCCCAAGTATTTCCATGTGAAGTCTCAATCCAATCTTTCAATGAAGATGTAGTTACACTATTGTAACCAATAAATTCAGATGAATGTACTGTATTTAATTGTAAACTATAATGTTTCCTAACAGTATTTATACCACCACCAGTCCTTGATCCACTATCTTCGAAATAATAGGATACGAAATTTATTACACTATCAAGCGATGCACTTTCCTGAATATAATGAACATCGTTAATTTGGAATATCATATAATTCTCCTTATTATATTTTCATATAATCCATTTGACATCAGTATATGTTGATACTTATTTGGATGTAACCCCTGGATCCGGAATCTTTGGGGTTCAACACAATACCTTTTATCTATCTTTATATAAATATCATGAACATCCTTTTTTATCTCTCCATTGTACCATTCATCTTGTAGTAGCAAATCTTCCCAGGGAAAATAAAATATATAATTAACATTATTCTTTTTAAGTAGTTCTTGTAAGGTGTACATATATATAAAAGTTTTTATTGATTGTAATCTCGTATTATGTAACTTCTTACTAATAAACTTGGATAAATCATTATCTTCTCCTGAATGCCAACTATACTTTCTTTCCCATTTGGGAGGTCCCCCGTGAAAGAATTTAAAATGTTCTTCTCTCCTATCTGCCATTGACCAGCCCACAATAAAAGTATGAATCTTTGAAGTATCGTTTGTGGCAATCCATTCAACAGATTTTCTAAACATCCAATCATTTGATCCGGCTGGTTTAGCCTCATTTATTAAATCACATCCAAGTTTTTGTGATAAAAGATAAGGATAACATTCCGTCTCTGGATTATCCAATTCAGTACCATATGTCCAACTATCCCCTATTGCATAAATTAATTTCTGCATATCCTTACCATAATTTAATCATTTATCAAAACTCTCATGTAATATTAAATTTTCTATATCACTACATAAAACTATAACTCTCGTCCTTTCCACAATTTTACTATCTTTATAATATTCTTCCCAATCACTTTTTTTCAACCAATTTCTAAATAATAGATTAACAGATGCAAATTGGTCTATCTTACTATATGGATCATATGAATATCTTAAAATAAAAATATTATCGGGAACGTCAAATTCTGGAATTGGTGTTGGCCAATTACCTATTGTATATTCATCATAGTCTATCTCATTAGATTTTAATATTTCTTTAAATTTATCTGTCCATTCTGGAGATGGATTCTTTGTATATGAAATATTTCTCAATCCTAACACGAAAGTAAAATTATTCTTCTTTAAAAATTCTGCAAAAACATCAAATTTAAAATTATCAACTTCTAAATCACTTAAATCAATATTAGTATTTATCTCAGATAAATATTTTTTTCTCCAATCGAATGCAACAAGAGTTCCACAATTTTTATTGGATTCTGTTAAAAAATCATTTGATGTCCAATAATTTGCAATATCTAATGATATAGACTCTAACATTATCCCATCAAATCAGGTCGCGAAAGTGCATCTTCTTTTGGTTTATTGATTTCTTCATCTAAACCAAGTCCACTTCCCTCTAAAAACACCTTTGGAACTTTACCACAATTTCCACAACTATATACTTGAACAGGAACAAGTGCTTCTTGTCCTGTTGGTGATAAAATTGGTGAAATTCTCTTAATTACACTTGCTGTAATAAAAAGATAATTTCCACAATCATCACATTTTATAGTATCTGCTTTTGATAAATCAACCTTAACTTCTGTTTGTGGTTGTTGAGGTAGTTTTCTTTTAGCCATTTTGTAACTCCTTTAATGTAACTATTGCAACACCGTGTTTTTGTACCACGTGTGTTGTACATTCTTGTGCAAATTCTATTGCACTTTCTATATCTTGTGTATCTAAATAACCACGAACTAATCCTGCGATGAATGTATCTCCTGCTCCACTTACATCTTTAACAGGAACTTCTTTTACTGGAAAATCTTTTCCGTTATATCTACATCCTTTACTACCTAATGTAACAATAAGTTTTTCTTCAAACCCCTTGTCTGAAAGTAATTCATGGTTCTTCTTATATTCCAACTCATTTATCTTAATATAATCTGCGTTTTTAATCCACTTACCAAGTTTCTTTTTAGTATCAATAAATACATTCTTATTATTTTCACAAATGTGTTGAATATCAGATTCTTCTAAAAATCCTTTACAATAATCTGATATGATAATTGCATCAATCTTATCTACAGTGCCCATCAAAGTATAAGATGTAAATTTATTATTCATTATACCTTGTAATTTTTTTATTTTTATTCTATCACAATAATCATGTTCATCAACCCTTAATACCATTTGACCAGAACGATTTTCTACAAATCTTATTTTTGTAATAGTATTTTTATTTGTTATGGTATAAATGGTCATATCCAATGCTTCAACATTATTTGCAACATTTTTTGCCATACCACCATTTGATTCTTCGTGTGTTGGTTTAAAAACTGGAATTGGTGCTTCAGGACTTATTCTTTCTATATCTCCATAGATAAAAACATCCTTACAACTATCTCCTATAACTAATACATTCATTAAATACTCCTATAAATATTTATTCAAAATTTGATGCCCAAACATTTAATTTTGGAAATGGAACACTTGGAATGGGTTTATTTAAAAATAGACACAATACTTCCCACCCTTCACCACCACAAATATTCATTACCAATAAATCATCAGGTCTGTTCCTGAAATATTCTTTAACAATATTATATTTTTCATGTTTGTAATCCAAATGTTCTTTAATTAAATTGTCTCTATCTGTTACCCACCTTTCAGTTACCAACTCTCTATCGAATTTAATCCATGTTTTCCAATCTTCATTTTCTTTTAATCCAGGAGATGACCAATATTCCAAACTCTTAATCCAACTCTCATCATCCCTTTCTAACAAAATAAATTTACTATTAGGATATTTCTCATCTAATATTTTAACTTCTACTGATTGACATGGTACATCTTCAAATGCATCATATTTATCAATCACATCAAATAATATATTATAATCTTCTTTTTCATTTAATTCTTCATTTAAAATATGATCACACCCTTTATGTTTAAATCCTAAAATTTCATAAGCGAGACCAAGTGAAGTAGTTCCTGTTCTCATTATTCCAACTTCAAAAATTTTCATCATATTATCTCATCAATTAATCCCAAAGTTTTACACGTTTCTGCATCCCACATCAAATCATGTTTTAAAATTTCATCAATTTTTTTCATTGGAACTTTTGTATATTCTTTATACACATTCTTAATAGTAGTCATCATCAAATCAAGATTCTGTTTCTCATCTTCAAACTCAGAATATTTTCCCCAAAAGTTTGTAGATAACTGATGAATCAACATATAAGAATTTCTACTCATAAATCTTTTCTCACCTACTACTGAAAGAAATGTGGCTGCACTTGCACAGAACCCATCTACATAAGTATGTACTGGAACTTTTGTTCTCAATATAGTATCCATTGATGAAATACCAGCAGTGATTGAACCACCTCCTGAATTTATTAGTAATTTAAGTGTAGGTGGATCTATGTCTAAATTATATCCAAGTGTCAAACTTTTAGATTCTATCTCACCTATCTTTTTATTTAATTCTGCCGCACTATCTCTATTCACACCAGCATAATAATAAATCTTATTCTCATGAACTGCTATATGTTTTTCTGGTTTAATACCATTAGGCTGTGCACCTTTTTTAGCAGGTGGTTTCTTTTCGCCCCAATATTTTTCGTTCATTACAACTCCTTTTTTATGTCATTAATAACTTTATTAATACTTATTTTTTTATAAATCTTATTTATATCATCTTGAAATTGATAAATAAATTTGTTCTTAAAATATAAATATGATTCTCCTGAATCTTTCTTAATTTTTTGTAAATCTTTCTCTGAAAAAAATGTAGGATTCCAATTTTCATAGAAAGTTTTTTCATAAAAATATTTTTCAATATTATTTCTCATTGTCCAATAATCAAGTTTATAAACCTGTAATTCTTCTTTATTTGTATATGCCCCAAAACTATCTACTAATAATTGTGTGAAACTACCATCAGGAACTCTTGGTTTTTCTAATCTATGTATATGAGTAAAATTTGTTAAATCATTAAATTTTACAACACAATCATTAATTACCGCTTTAATTATTATCGCCTGTTCCTCTTGTGCTTGAATTTTAACACCACCCAATTCATCATAAATTGATGCTCTAAATGTTTTGGGCCATATTGGACTTTTATCTGAATATCGGTATATTAACCTTTCATCTAAATTTACTTTTTTTTCTTTTTTTACTCCCCAAACTATATCAAAATTTTCATAATACCATTTTCCCAATAACTGATTCATAGTTTCTATCTTTTTTATATAAGGATTTAATATTGAAATATCAACTATATCTTTAAAACTGGAAAACTTATGATTGCCCCCACAATTTGTTACTAATATATCTATCCTATCCTCACCTAATCCTATTGGATATAATTGATGTGGATTCTCATATTTAGATGGTGATCTAAAAGTATTTAATACTTCCATAACAAAATGATTTTCAAATACATTATCTGTTCCAAAAAATGCAACTATTCCATTATTAAATTCTGAATACTCCCTCCATCGATACAGAGCAATATCCATACCATACTTTGCAGCTAAGGATGCACTTGTAATTTCTTTAGGAAATTTTACATTTATTAAATGTATATTATCATATTTATACTTCTCTAATTTTTCTTTAACTACTAATTCAGTATTATCAAATTCTTCTCCAGTAGAACAATTGTTAATAATTAACACTTCAAACTCATTTGGAGAGGCTGTCTGATTAATAATTGATTCTATACATCCACCTATCACCTTTTCTTCGTTGTATGAGATTAATACCAATTGATATTTTATATCAGATTTACAAGGTATCATTCCAGAGTTAATAACTAAATTTTTGTACTCGTTTTTATAAACAGGTGGAATTTCTCTTAGATAGTCATACACTATTTTATAACTCCTCTATCACCAAATTACCGGCGATAACAATGCGAGTATTTTCACCTAAATACTCATATATAGTATGGTCTGTAGTAGCTGGAAAAACATATAAAAAACCATCTTGTGGTTCAATTACTACATTTCCATCTTGTGTTTCTAATAACATTTTACCTGTAATTTTTTCATCATTATGGCCATTACTTACATAATAACAATAACTATGAGTTCCTTTATGAGAATGTCTTATTCCTTTAGAATGTTTTTTAGCTATTATCGCCCACATTGATTCAAATCTTGTAGAAGATGACACTTTTTCAAGTATAAAATCACGTAATGAAAAAAATTGTTCATACTCAAAAAGATTATCTACTGAATGCCAAGTGTGCTGGATATCAAAATATGTATGTCGTTCACTTCCACCTACACGAAAATCTTCTTTAGTTTTAGACCATTCTATAAGTAATGAGCCTATTTTATTATTAAAATCAATATAATCTGGATATTCAAATTTTCCAATATCTTTCGAATTACCTTCTTTCGTTTTAATAAAATATGCAGGATTTATTTTTATTTTATGACTCCTAATAATTCTATTATCATAGCCATAGCATTGATTTCTTTATCAACTACCTGACTATCACTTAATTCATACTTTCCTAATACTAAAATACATTCTGCAATATGTCCCTTACCATAACTATCTACTTCATCATATAGTAGTCTAAATAAGTCTGCGTAATCCTTAACTTGACTATCTGCCAATAACTGACGGATGCTCTTAAATGCATTTTTCCTATCTTGTGTCTTTAATATTTCTAATAACTTTAACTTATAATCATTCTCTACGATACTCTGTTTATCTATTGTCAATTCACCTTCTACTGATTGTCGTTGTGCGGAATTGATAACTCGTCTTATATCTGGATATACACTGTTTATTAAAAGTGCTATATCAGATAGTTCATATCCTACTTCTTCGGTTTCCAATATTTTTGATAAATGAACTGCCACTTCCTTTTTGGATGGTGGTGTAGTTTGGAATGTCTGGCATCGAGATTGTATCGGGTCAATTATTCTCTCTACGAAATTACAGGTTAAAACAAACCTACAATGTTTACTAAATGTTTCCATCAAATTTCTTAGTGCGGCCTGGGCATTTGGTGTGATATAATCACACTCATCAAGTATAATGACCTTGTAATCTTTGAAACCTAATGTAGATGCAAACATCTTCACCTTGTTCCGAACTGTATCCACATTATTTTCATCACTCGCATTAATATAGATATAATCACACTCTATGTGATTTACGAGTATCTTTGCAAGTGTAGTTTTACCTGTACCTGCCTTTCCATATAAAAGTAAATGTGGTATATCTCCACTTTCAAGATAAAGAGATACCTTACTCTTTAAGTGTTCGTTACCTAAATATGTATCTAACGAAGTTGGTCTATATTTTTCTACCCATAGGGTATGTTCATTTTGCATTTTTTAATTCCTGTAAATAACTATTAAATTCTTCTTCAAAATCTTTTGATGACATCTTATTTTCTGAAAATCCACCTTTAAGATGAGTTAAAAATGGCTCATCTTTATAGTAATATGTATGTAACGTATCTTCCGTTTCCCAATTTGGATTATCATAATAGGGACCCAAATGAAGATACTTTAAATCATTATAGAGACAATAAACAGTAGCACCATGATTCGTATCACCATAGTACCAGTCTATATTATAATTATCAAAGAACTTTCTCTTACACATGAAAAAATACGCATCTGCAAATCCAACCTTTTTAGTTTTTATATATCCACCATTTTCAGGTCTTATTATAACTGGTTGTGCAGTATATTCTTTAATATATTTATCTAAAAAATCTTTATTTAACAAATAAGTTGAAATCCATATCTTCTTATTATCAACTGAAATATATTCAAGTTCTTCTTCTTCCATTTCTTTAATCATTTCATCTATACAATCTTGATGATAGAATGTGTCATTATGTTGTAATACCACATACTCGCCCTTTGCTTCTTGTGTTCCCAAATGAAATGCCATAGATACCCACATAGTCAAACAACCAAGGTTATCTAAACTTGCCTGTATATCTCTGTGGTTCATGTATTCTGGAATCTTTTCAAGTTCTTTAAGTGGTAATGCTTGCCATCCCTTAATAACTCTAACATTTGGTAATTTTATCTCTGGCCAAGTATGACTATTATCCATTAATAAAATTTCTTTTTCACATTCAAGTGAATTAATATTTTTAATTGTTTTTATAGTAGAATAGATTATATTTGCAGAATCATTTTCTTTCCACAAATCTTCTTTCTCGTTTAAGTTTAAAAACTTATCTTTTTCTATCGTAGAAAAAGGTATAATAAAACTAATCATTTTTTTCTCCTTGTATGGAAACCGATGTATCCAATATCACTTTATTAAATTTATGATAATTTACCAATACTATTTTTATATCTACTCGTTCAAAAGATTTAATTAAATCATCCATTGAAATCCTTGATAAAAAATGTTCTCCAATATCACATTCACCAAAAGAAGTGTTTATAACAGAATGTACTTCAATATCTTCTTTTGTCTTATTTATTAATTTATCTATCTGTGGCCACGATAACATATTGTTTGGATTCCTTGTATATATAAGAACAGGAGATTTTTCTTTCAATACACGACCACATTCTTCTGCTGCCCTATTTATATCTTTAATATAATACCAAGTTTCATTTGATATCATAAAATCAAAACTATTATCTTCAAATGGTAAATCTTCTACCGAACAATTATAAAAATTTACTCCATCATTTTTATTATATTTATTTGCATATTTAAAAAATTCTTCTGATGGTTCTACTCCAGTATAATTCTTAAATCTTTTTATAACATCATTATTAACAATATTTCCAAGTCCACAACCAATATCTAACAATGAAAAATAACTAACATCTTGTTTCCAATTATCTAATACATTCAACATATCTCGTTGATGTAAAGTTAAATCTAAAATAGATTTAGAATACTCAATATAATTCTGACAAGCTGATATTTTTAAATATGGATTATATAATTTTTTCATATCTAATAACCCGAATATTCTTGAAACTCATTCAAAAAATCTTCTATATTTCTTTCCTTATCATTATCATAATACTTTATGATTCTTCTTAAATCTACCATTTTTGTATAATTTGCATCTAAATCAACCCATCTATGAATCATCTCTGATTCGATATCTTTATCTTTCCAAAACTTTTCCCAAGTTCCCATATAACAACAATTAAGTTTTCCATACCTTTTAAATTTGACCATATATTCAGGTTTATTTTTTGTTATGGTGATAAATAACTGTTTTTTTTCTACCGACTTCAAAATTTCTTTATTTCTTGGATAATCTGCTATCCATTGTGGAATTCTCATATAACAAGTATCAAGAAAAAATCCGTGAATGTCGTATGCAAAATCGAACATATCCACCATTAATTTTTCAAGTTCTTTTAGGGTAGTATGTTGACCATCTCTTTTTGTTATTAATATATCTATATCCTTAGTTTTTTCTGGCCAAGATATAAAACCACCAAATAAATAATAATTAAATTTATCAAAATATTTATGTTCTTTTATTTCCATCAACCAATTAACAAAGAAATCTATGTTTGGAATATTTGGATATATTTCTTTAGCCCGTAACCAACTTACTTTCTTAACCACTCCCTTTAATTTATCTAAATAACCACCTTCTCTAGCAGATTTAACATCATCATATAACTTTTTAAAACTTTTATTATCTACTTTAAATCCTAATTTTTTATATTTATCAATTCTTTTCATTGTCCCTATTGGTCCAGGATTATCCTTTGATTCATATACTAACTTTTTACATTTTATATCATCAAAAAATCTTTTATGAAAAACAAACTTCTCATCTTTAAAAGAAAAATAACTTTTAATTATAGTAAAATCAAAATTATCAATAAACTTATCTACAGATTGTAATCGATTCATTAACTGAACTTCATTAGAATTGCATTTATAACTTTTAAAATTTCCATCTTCCATAGTCCAATTATAATTAAAATGAAAATTATTATTAAAATATTTATCAACTCTTTTATAATTTTCTTCCATTTCAATATAAAAATCTAAATCTGTATCTAATGGTATATTCATAAATAATCGTAAAATTGAACTACCAACTAAAAATACATCATTCTCTTTTAATATATCTCTATCAATATTATTCTTTTCTAATACATAATACAATTTATATTTTTCAAGTAAGAAGGCTTTATTTCCCTTTAAAAATACTTCAGTACATTCTTTCTCTAAAACATCCCCAACTATATCCACCTTATAATAATCTTCCTGATATACAGATGGTAAATGTTTTCTAATATTTGAAGCACCACTCTTATCTACATTAGACCCAAAAACAATTTTCTTTATCCCACTTAACATAATCGCCCCAAAACACATAGGACAAGGTTCATAGGTAGTATAAAGAGTTGCCCGTCCTGGATTATCCCATAGAATCTGTGAAACTTTCTCTATTGCAATTTTTTCAGCATGTTCAATCCGAGACTTTGAATCATAAACCCTATTATGTTCTTTAGCAATTACTTCTCCATCAAGTTCAATAACACAACCTATTGGCCAATTTCCTCCTTCCAATGCAATTTTAGCTTCCTCTAAAGCTAATTCCATATAATATTCATCAGTCATAACTTTAACAACTTTATTATAGTTGAAGAAACTTCTTCAACAGACTTATCACTCGTATCAATTTCTAAATCAGCAAACTTATATTTAGGTTCTCTACCTTTCATAAACTCTTTTACATCTTCTTCATTATAATTTTTTGACACATGAAATTGTTTATCTGAATTTTTTAACCTATCATGTATAATCTTAGCATTGGCATTTAAAAAAATTATTGTTCCACTTGACTTCATTAAATCTACATTTTCTTCTCGTAAAACAATAGAACCTGCTGTAGAATATACAAAATTTCCAACGTTACTTAATATATAATCTTTAAGTATTTCTGTTTCTATATCATAGAATTTTTCCTTACTAACATGCCATGCATCACTTCGACCATTAGGAAAACCTCGTCTTATCCAATGTTCTTTATCATCTGGATCTATAAAATCACAATTCAGTTTTTCTGATAAAACTTTACCAACTGTAGTTTTACCAACTCCCATATAACCTATTAAAAATATCTTACTCATAGTTCCATTCTTTTATTAAAGAAATTCCTCGTTTAGTATTCTTTTTATCTACTTCTGGATTATTACTCTGCCATGGTTTACTTAATGCAGGTTGTGGACATTTTTCACAATAATCATATGGAACATCAGATTTTATATAATCTATTACCTTATTTTTATCTGACATATCACAAAATTCTTTCCCTATATTTTCTAAAATATCACACCTATACAATCCATCTATTGTAAGATGTCTACACCAACTCTTTTTCAAACATCTTTCCCAATTTAATTCTTTACTATATTCTAACTTAGGATCCTCAACTCCATAACAAATAAATTGATCAAATTCTATTACTTCAAGATCAGTAATTGATAGTAAATGTTTATACAATGGACTTCTTATAAGTTCTTTTTTCATATCCAAAGTATAAGGATATATAGAGATTCTTAAACTATCTAAATCTTCAAATGACTTAATAATATCTTTTTTAAAATATAAACCATTAGTAATCAACTTTAATTCTTTAAAAGTTATATTTTTAAACTCTGATAAATATTTTATAATCTTAATAATATCTTTATTAAGAGTAGGCTCTCCACCCAATAAAGTTAACCTATACACTATAATTCCAAGTTTAATCAACTTTTCATTTATATTTATAACATCTTCAAGTTTCATCGTTTGTCCAGGATATTCATTTCCTTTCCAATCTAAAATACTACAATCTTTGCAATGTAAATTACAAGTAGACTGTATCATAAGGTCAAAGTTTCCTGACAAATAATCTACCTCTAAACCATCATACCACAAATTGTATGTATCAATTAATGTTAAATTATTTTTTTTCAAAAATTTACCACTTCCTTTAATTGACCACCATCATGATATATTTTTGCACTACCAACGGGCCTTCCAAAATCAAACTCACATTCTAATTCTTTTTTTCTATTATGATGCCAAAATATCCACTTTCCTTGCATCATTCCATATTGCATATTACCTTCTGCTCTTTTTACACCATTCGTATGCCATTCTGACCATTTTCCGTGTAAATGGTGCATTATTGTGTAATTTACATCATGTTTTTTAACTCCACTTGAATACCAAGTAAGATTTCTCCATATACCGTATCCAGTAGCACTCTTGGTTGCCTCACTAACTTTTTGTCCTTTTTCATTCCAATCAATAACCTTTTTTAAATCTGAAAATTCATATACCTCTCGTTTCCTCTTTGCTCTGAGACCTTCTCTCACTCTCTCTATCCGAGAGAGAGGAAGACACGTGTTATCTATATAATACCATGTCCAATTTCCATGACGATAATTATTTTTATATTGACCCGACATAAGCATTTTTCCATCTATTCCATATTTATTGATTATTCCGTGTTTACTTCCCATCTTAAAATTTTCTAATAATTGTAAATATCCATTTTCCCAATATGATTTAATTTCTCCATTTTTCATATAATTTTGTATCCAACCACTTTGTCTTAAATTTCCATTTTTATGATAAAATTCGTAATTTCCATCTAAAACCCCATCTATATAATTTTCTTTTGACCTTATCTTTCCATCTTCTTTATATTGAATCAATTGACCATAAACAATATCATCTTTGTAATTACCTTCCCATTTTTTATTACCATTCTCAAAATAAAAAATACATTTACCATCTTTTTTACCGTTCTTAAAATTCCCTTCCATTTCTAATTCACCATTATCATACCAATTTTTTGATTTACCATGAATCACATCATTTTGATACTCAAATATAGACTTTAAATTTCCACTATCGTGATATGCCTTCTCTTCTCCATCTTTCTTACCCCCACTCATTTCAGATTCCAAACCTAATTTCCCATCTTCATTATACCAACTCCAACTATTAGATCCCGTATGTGGAGCACCAAGATTATACAACTTTTCATTTTCTATTTCTTGTTCTAAATTATCTATTAATCTTTCCTCTAACTCAGGATTTTTATCTTTCCATTTCAAATATTTTTTATACCTTGGATCAAATGACAGTACTACCTTTCCATCAATCTCTATTGCATTTTTATTATTTGGTACTTTTTTATATTTTACCATCAAATATCCTGTAGTTCATCAGAACCTTCCCAAGTTAAATTAAATCTTAAACTTTCTTTTTTATTGCCATCATCGTCCCAAACTTTACCATCAATAAGTTCTCCATTTTTACAAATAACCTCACACTCTTTTTGTCCATTGTGATACCAAAATGTCCATTTTCCATCCATTTTTCCCTTTTTAACTTTACCCTTACTTCTAATGATGCCATTAGGAAAATTTTCTAAAAAATTTCCATGAATTTTATCGTCTTTACAAAAGTATTCATTTTTTAATTTACCACTCACATACCAATCTACCCGTTTACCTTGTATTTCACCTTTAGAATATATGGTTTCCATTTTTTTATTTCCATTTTTATGCCAATCAGTCCAATCACCATCTTTTTTATCTTGATTCCAATTTTCACGAGTTGATTTTTCACCATTAAAATGGAAACTCTTGATAGTTCCATGTTTTTTACCATTTCTATATTCACCATCTACCCAAAGTTTTTTATTAGGATGCCATTTTTTAACGATACCACTTAATCTACCTTCTAAATAATTTTCCTCTTTCCGTGGATCACCACCAAGAGATAGTAAAACCCATTTACCGTCCTTTTCACCATCTTTGTAATAACCATTAAGAATTATATTTCCTTTTTTATCAAATTCTGTATGTTTCCCATTCAACTTACCATCTACATAATTAAATTCCCTAAATTTTTGGTCTAAATTAGTATGATAATTAATTGTCTTGTCTATTTCCCCATTTTTGTAAAATTCTACTTTCGCTTGGTTTCCTAACTTATTAAAATAAATTTTCTTTCCATGTAACTTTCCATCTTTGTAATTAAATTCCATTTCCACTTTTTTATTTTTATTTAAAGAAACCCATTTACCATCCTTTTCACCATTTTTATAATTACCATCAACTGATACATTTCCAGCCTCGTTAATCTCAGTATATTTCCCATTTAATTTTCCATATTTATAATATGATATAGCAAATATTTGACCTGATACATCATGCCACCTTTCCCATTTTCCTATTCTTTTACCATTCTTATATTTTCCACCATATTCATGTATTCCACTTTCATAATAATAAATCCATTTATCAGTTTTTTTACCATCTTTATAATAACCTTCAAATTGAGGTACTTCACCATATCTCCACCTCTTAAAAGATCCATTTTCTTTATCGTCTTTATAAGTTTCAACCATCCATCTTGTAGCATCATTATGCCATCCTGTCCAAATTCCCTCTCTTGAACCATTCTTAAATTTTCTATAAAAACTCATTCGAGTATTTGAATGATATAAAACCCACTCACCATCTGGTTTACCACCCTTTAAAGTATATTTTTGCCAAAGTTTTCCATCACCGTGAGTATAAATATGTTCTCCATCTGTAATATCTAAACTACAATCATGATTTCCATCTGTATACCAATCAATGTTTGTAATTCTTCCAGAATCATCATATTTAATGTATTCTCCATGTTTTTGTTTAGAATCTGTCATTATACTCCTTCCATATTGGGTAAAATTTTAAATTGTTTTCGTTCCATGGTGGAAAAAAACTAAAAAAATGTACAGCTATCTTATCTGAATAGTCCGTATTATCATAATAACCATTTTCTAACTTTGATATGTCCCAATCAATTTCATTTAAAACTGGACATCTATTAACAAATTTATCACCAAGCTCATGCCAAGAATCAATGAAAACTGAATTGAAAATTGTTTGATCCCACCAACTATATTTTGCAATTTTTCTATAAACAAAATAATCTAAATAACACTCATACAACTTGCTAAAATAATCATCCCCAATAATTTGTTTATTAAATAACAAAAAACAAGTCTGAAATGATTTATAATCTGAAACGGGATTTAATTCTACTGGCAATTTGCTAAATTGCTCATGAAATTTAAGATCATCATCATTTGCATATAAAATATCCTTTTGCCTATTCTTTAATTCCAAATTTATTTTATTTAAAAACATAACATCTAAATCACAATAAAATATCCAATCCCATTGGTTAAAGTACTCATGAAACAAAAACATTTTATAAAAATGAATAGATGGATTCCCTGGAATCTTTTTAACAAATTCTGAATCTTCTGTGATACAAACAAAATCTCCATCCCATTTTCCAACCTCTTTTGCACAAACTTCTAATGGTTTAACATAAGGTAAAAATTCTTTGTTTGCTAATGTTACAAAAACCTTTTTCATTTAAAACGACTCTGCTAAATAACCAACCATTATATCCTCAACTCCTGGCATATTCTTTGCCATGTCTTTGGCGAACTTTTCTTGTTCACCTATAAATATACTTAAATCTCGTGATACCATAAAATATTTACCTTCATAAAACTGAATATCATTTTTGATAAACTTTAAATTATAATCTATTTTATTTTTACCATAATGTCCATCAAAATATATTTTCCATATTTCATCTGATTGTGGTCCTATATAATTTATTCCCCAATAATCATCATTATTATCTTCACAAACTTTTGACCAACTTTGATCTCCCCATCTATCACAAGTATAAGAAAATCCATCTCTACCCTTTACAAAAATATTCTCATATGTAAATCGTGGTTTATAAAATTTCCAAGTATCATTAAAAATAGTATCATCACATTTTATTAAATAATCGTATTCTTTATTTTCACTACACCACTTCATCATTTGTTGAGTTTTAATTGGTAAATCTTTATAATCTGTATGAAAATCTGTTCCCCACTCTATAACCTCAATATTAGTATCATCACAAATTTGTTGATAAAATTCTTGGGTTTTAAAATGGTCTAAATGTTCCTTATACTCTAAATCGGTATAAATTACAAATAAATATTTCATTGATTTCTTACCATCTCATAAAATGCATCTACCCATTTTGTTTTTTTACTATAAATTGTAAATAATTTTTCTTTCCAATATATTCCAATATTAAATCCATAATTCCTTAATTCTTCTTCTGTAAAAACTGTTGGTGAATATCCAGTATCATCTAAATTATCCTTACGATAAAATTCAATTTCATCCCACGATACTTCATCAATATTACAAATTGGAAAACTATTTGGAATCTCCAATTTATTTATCATAAAACAAAACATTGTTTTTATACACATTCTACACTTTCCACAATTAAGAATATTTTCATTCATTTGTTTTATCCCATGAGGGCCTTCCCAACAACTCCTTAAATTATTTTTACCATCCAACCAAGAACCAATCTTCAATATTTTATCTTGCCTTCTATGAGTTCCCCCACTATGTAAAATTTTAAAATTTTCTTGTCCCATCAAATAATCTGTAATTGGGTTTGTACCCCAAGGTAAATGCCCCTTTACACCAGAAATAAAATCAGTATAATTTGTGGATGAAGCTATAATACCAGTTCTAACCATTGGTTTAAAATGATTCAAAATTGAAGTAAGTGCCACTCCATGACTCATTGGCCAATAAGAAGTTGATACTTCTCTAAAATTTGTATCTACTCTATGAAAAGAAATTCCCATAGAATTTAATATTTCTGATATATCTTTAAACCAAATATCATACTTTTCTAATAGAGATAAACTAATATCTGCTCCACCAATAAACACAGCATATTTAATTTTCTTATTTTGATGACTTAATTCATTATTATAATGACTCCATAAACTAAACATACTATCTACTCCACCACTAAACGCGAGTACTGCTGCAGAATGATCCTGATATGGGACTCCGTAAGATATCTGGTCGTGAATATTATAATCCTCTACTATATTTTCAACATCTATTTCTATATAATTACACTTAACTTCTTTAGTATGACCATAATAATCAACATTACACCAAGTGCTCCAAATATTAATATATTCTACTAAATTGTTTAACAAACTCTCTGATACAGAACCATGTACAACTATTTTTCTGTTTTCTACCATAGCATCATGAATCATACTAAGTAAATAAGAATCACAATCATTATCATCAATATCAGAAATGAATTCTAAATTATTAAATTTAAACCAAAGAATAAATTCATCTTCTTTGAAATCATTATTCAATTTTACAATTGAACATGATCTTATATGTTTAGATTTATCAATTCTTTGTTCTAATGGATATATATGTAAAGTTTTCATTTAACTATTCCTCGTGAAAATATACATTATCAAAATTATCAAGTACACTTGTTAGATATAAACTTAAATTTTTAAAATATGCTCCATCATATAAATGAAGTTCTTTTCCTAACAAACACGCTGATATTCCAATATGCAACCTATCAGTATGTATAACAGAATATTTATTTATTTCATCAAAAAAAGGTTCTGGGGGTGACCATTCATTTCCATCAGCACTAATATCATAATTAGTTGATGGAATTTTATATTTATTTGAACTTTCTATATCTGTTCTGAAAAAATATCCAATTCCTCTTCCCTTTTTCCTTTTCAAATTTTCACTTTCAAGATAGAATACCATATCTGGACAAAAAATAGAATTTTTTATATTCAACTTACTTTCAAATTTATCTCTACGAAAAAAAATTGTATTATCGATGTGATGTTTATATGCATAAGTAGATGGTAAAACTATAACCTCAAATCCATCTCTTAATAAATTCTCAGTAATGATTCTACCGTGTGGATGAATATCACACCACGCACCACCAGCTCCATAAATTGCAATATCACCATCATAAGATTTATCATAATCATAACCTATTTCTTTATATTCTAAATCAATATCTTCAAATAATTTTAAAGTCGCATATCTAAGTATTCCATCACCCCAATTACCTGGATTAGGAAAATATATAACCTTTTTAGATTTACATTTTTCTTTAATTATTTGCTTAAGGTTATCAAACTCTAATTTAAATTTCATAGCAAATCATTATAATTTCTTTTTCGTTTGAAATCAACATCAATGTCATCTTGAAATTCTATACATGAATTTACACAGGGCCATTCATTACAAAGATCACCATTTTCAGATGGCCATCTACAAGACCAAGTATTTTCAAGTATATTTATAAAACCATGTTTTTTAGATTCTCTAATCATATCTCGTCTATAAGTTTTTGAAATAGGAAATTTCCAATATTTATAAATATTTAACTCTTTGATTTCAGAATGAGATATTGTAAAATCATCATTCATTTGTTCTCTCAACAACCGAGTTGCTGGTGAATAACCACCAACATTCATATCTTTCTCATAACAAATATCAAAAAATTCTTTTCTATTTAATGTATACTGTGCCATAAAAGTATTTTGATCAATAATTCTACGACTATGATTATACGTTTCAGAAAGATATTCTATAGATTGTATAACACTATCTTCCAACTCAAATTCTTCTACCATTACAACTTCTGGAAACAATTCCTTTGTATAAGGAAAACTATCTATTATTTGATTTCTCAAATTAGACATCACTTTTTTTTCTATATCTCGTGTAAATCTACCACCACCTATTACCAAATCCTTTCGTGGACCTGACCAACCTGTGGTGTCTATTCCATCACATGGAAAATCTAAATAATATGTTTCAATTGGTTCTTTATCTATAATTAACTTTTTACAAACCCAATAAGTAGAATCAACTCCGGCACACCAAAAAATATTATGTTCTGTTTTTTCTTTCATTTCATCAAATTAAAAGAAATTACAACACGATTGCCATCTCCAAGATACTCATCAACATAATGTACCGTATCTGATGGGAAAAATAATAAATCACCATCTCGTGGCTTAACTTTTTTTACTCCGTCTTTCATTTCAAAATTTATACATCCTGTAATGTTATCATCATCAAAACATCCATTATTTACATAATATATACCACTATAAGAACCACGATGTGAATGTGGTTCTCCTTTAGAATATTTTCTTGTAATTATTGTCCACATAGTATAGAATTTAAATTTTTTATTAAATGTTTTTTTTGCAGTTTCAAGAATAAAATCTTTTAATGGTTTTAATAACTCATTATCTTGTAAATTATCTTCTGAATGCCAAGATTTATTCATATCAAAATATGTGATTCTCTCTTTGACTCTCTGATCATATCTATCCCTATGATATTCATTATTCTCACGAAAATCTTCTTTTGTTTTAGACCACTCTAAAAATACTGGAAATATTTTCTTATTAAAATTAACATAATCTGGATATTGAAATTTTTCAATTTTCATGTCTTTTTCCATATCCAAATCGGTTCTCCGAATTTCTTATCTTGTTTGTTTTCAAGTGATTTTTCTGTCCACACAGAACCTTCGTAAGTCTTTGCCGTTCCTGCCCCACCACTATTTGGTCGTTTAGCCATTTCCATTCCAATACAACCTTGATACTCTCCTAACTTTGATAGATAATCATTCATAGGATTACAGATTTCCAACCAACCTCTATCGGTTGACCATTTAGAATTTGTATAAACATCTGATATATTCACTAATAAGTATCCACCTCTCTTAATACTGCCCCATAAGTTACCCAAGGTCGTCTGTAAGAAATCTTTGTTCCAGTCGTTTATATCTTTGTATCTAACCCAACTTTGAGTATCATCATAACTATAACGCTCTACGCTAAAGTAAGGTGGTGATGTAAATACTAAATCAAAGTGTTCATTGTACTGTGAAAAATCAAAATCCTCTGAGGGTGAACAATAAAACTCTGCCTTTCTATCATGTTCAAAAAATCCTAAATGTTTGTCATAAAACTTAGATTGTTCTTCATATAAAGGATGATTTTCTTTTCGTGGATCTATTCCTACATAATGTTTTCCATATTCACTTGCATAGAATCCTGCAAGTCTATCACCCCAACCAGCACTGAAATCAAGTATGTTCTCTGATTCAAACATATCATAAATTATCTTTGCCACATTAGGTTTAAATTGAGAACAAATATATTTACGAAGTCCAATCATAGTCCTCAATATATTCTTGGTAATCTTGGGCATTTTAAGTGAGTATGCACTTCCCATAAGAGTAGTCATAAACTTATGACTTTCCCAAGTCCTAACTGGACCTGGTGATACTGAACCATCTACCGACCACCTATTTTTTATTTGAAAATAGTTACTACAATCGTTTCCTGCGTTCAACCTACGAAAGTAGAGTTGTTTTCCATCATAGTTCAGATTATAACTATACTTCGTTCCCTCTCTTGCATACCACTCACCCTCTACCATTATTTCATTCCATTTCATCCCTTTGAGTTTTTGGAAATCTTTCCAGGCCTTCTTTTCGGTTAAATCTGGATATGGGAGTGGATAGGTCATTGCTACCGTGGCAAGACTTTCTTTTACATCTTGTTTTTCAAATGTTTCTTTTATGTATTCCCAATCTTTCTCGTCTATTTTGAGATAGGGCTCCATATTGTAAAATTTATCAAAGTAATTTAAATACACTATTTTACTTTCTCCGTTACATAAACAACATTCAATCCAGAATCTTTTAATCTAAAATTATAATCTTTTGATAAAATCTTAAATCCACAAATTTTTAATATATATTCTATATACTCATCTGTAAAAAAATACCACCAAGGTCTGGTATGAGTATTTAGTTTTTCTCTATATTGTAAAACCTCATCTTCTCTACCATCATAAAAAATTACCCTACTGTCTGGGTGATTATAAAAATTTACACAAATTTCTTTCTGTTTTTCAGTCAAAACTTCAGACAATAAAACACCACCTGCAGGAACATCTATTGGAAATCTCGGATCTTCAAGATTAGATGGAATACGAGTAGTTCCCAATATAAGATAATCATTTGTAATACTATAAAGTTGATTGAGAGTATGAATAGGATTAGGACAATGATATAATACTCCCATACAATGAACAACATCAAATGTTCCAACTCGTTCTAATAAACTTAAATCATTTATGTCTATAGAAATTTTATTTTTACAAACAACACCTTTTTCTTTACATCTTTTATCAAATTTATCCCACCACCGAGAACTTTCTTTCATACCATCTATCATAGTAACTTCACTGGCACCAGCTAAAGATGCTTCTGTAACTCTTTCTAAAGTATGCCACAAACCACCCACATCTACAAATGTTTTATCTTTAACTATATCTTGAATCCACATTTAAAAAAATTCATGTTTAATTGTTTGTTTCATTTCCATTTTTATTTTCTCATAGTATTCTTGACCGTATCGTTGAATAATAGAATCCTTTGCTTGTAACCAAATCTGTTTAACTACATTTTCTATCTTATCATCCAATATCAATTTATCTCGTTTATTTTTATGTTTCTTTTTCAACTTGTAGTGATACTTTCCATCTACTACTTTATCTAATTCATAATTGTCTGGTTTAGGACAATGTAAGTATCCCCAATTATTCATCACTAATCTGTTAGACTTGTTTTCTACTAATGGATACAACTTACAAAATACTGGTCTGTCATCTCCCAAACTACATCCTGTATTATCTTCCTTTAATAATTTACAACAACCATCTTGTAACCACTCCAATTCAAGGTCCAATCCATACTCTTTTTGGTAAAATTCTTGTTCTTCTTCTGTGATTTCCACATGAAATGATGGGTGATTACAACAACCGAAGTTACATAAACCACACATTATCTTCTTTTCTAACCACGCCTTAGAAAAAGTCATGTTCAGTCACCTTTGACTTTCTCCTCATCTCTCTATCTATGATTTGTTCATATTCACTTTTGTGCCATTTGATTGGTTCAATATAACTCAAATCATATTCCTTGATACCAACATCCCAAAATAACACTTTTTCAGATGGTTCTAAGTTTTTTACCATCCAATCCCATGCTTTTGCCTCATATGTTTGGTCAAGTGGTAGTGATTCATCTAATTTCAATTTATGTTGATATGGATATTCTGACTGAACAACTTTAAAATCTCCGCTAAATTGAGCACGTTTTGGGAGACGATCATACCACATTTTCTTGTTTTTATACACATAACCACTTAATGCTACAGGATATATCGTTTTAATTTTCTTATTATACAACTTACAACCCATAGCTACGCCTAACATAGATAAACCACTCCCAGCGATCCCCACGACTGTTGTCACGTGATCTGGAACATTTTTTACTTGTTGGGCGATAGTTTCCATTACTTGTCGTCCATTCATACCAAATTTTATCTGAAAATAACCCGTTTCACCTACTAATTTCTTGGCATCGAGTTCTGGTCCCGATATATTCGGATTACCTACTCCATATACCTTTGCACCGAACTTCTGTGCCAATGACGCGTTCACTCTGTAACTATCTTTGATGTGGTCTGGATAATGTGGTATTGTAATCAAACATTTTAGACCAAAGTATTTTGCTACTGCACTCGTAATACAACTTTGTGGCGACGGAATACCGGCAGCCGTTAATATCCCACCATTACATTGTTCTCTAATGTGGTCTATATTATCATAGACAAGTTTAGAACATTGTCTAACTTTGCCACCACTAACACCGCCGAGGTTAAAATAGTCATCTCTTTTTACAAGAAATCCACTATGTTCTTCTATCGGTGTTAATTCATTTGTCCAAGATTGAAAATGTTCTTCACTAAAGATTGGGAAATTATCAAAATTAATCAACGTCCTGCACTGCTACAAGATAATAAGTTACATCATATTGATCAACCTTAAAGTTGATTCTCGATAATCCCTTTTCACTCACTTCAAGAGTTGCAGTTTCACATTCCTTATTTGCTACTAATACATCTTTGAATAAGTTAGCGTTAAATGAAACCTTATCTATATCTTCATATGTTTCAGTTTCTACTGGAATTGTAACTCTGTTTGTATTAATTGACGAATAACCTATTACAAGTTTCACTCCATCATTACTGGTAATTACCGTAAAAGTATCTGTATCTGGTAATGCAGATTTACCACTTATAAATCTTGTAATGAAACTGGTATCAACTTTTATTTTAAGTTGAAATTCAGGTATCCCCTTTAATGCTGGGGGCTGATTAATTACTGATTTATCCGACAACATAAAGTTAACTTTAGAATATTGATCTGATATTTCAAGTGCAATTGCCTTATCACCTGATTGAGTTAAATTAAGAGATACATCATCATCTAAAACACCTAATAATCTACTAAGTTGTTCTGTATCGTAAACTCCTAACTCCGTATCTTGAAAACTCCAACTATTCATTTCAAGTTCACCAAGTAATGCTTTATCGCCAGTAATAAACCTTGTTGATAAAGTATCTCCTTTACTGTTAATAACTACTGCATTAACATTACCACCTAAATGATATTTATCAATGAATCGAGTTAATTTGTATTTGTCCATTTATTATTTTCTCCTTATTATTAATCTTGTATATACATATATACAACTTTGTTCAAAATCAAAAAAATCTTTCTATACTTTGTTCTATATCTACTGGTTTCCCCCAGTCCAAACAATCATAGAACATTTGTAATTTTTTGGTCATTGCTTGACCATAAATTTTATCGTGGTCTATATGTTCATCTATATATTTCATAATTTCTGGTGGATCTTCATGTCCTTTATATGCCACGACCTTCAATCCTAGCGGATTTGTCTTTAAATACACCCAACGGATTTTATCACCATTGTTAATAAACCCATACTTGTTATCTTGACCAAAATATTTCACTAAATCATTATATGCAATTGCCGCCTTAACATGGACGGGTGTTCCTTTATGGAATAAAGAAAATATCCGTCTATCTTTTGGTTTTTCAAGTATCGAAGTTGAACTATGTTCATTATCTTTTCTCAAATATTTCCATATACCCTTAACTCCTGTTGGTGATGAGATTTCATCTAATTGATTAAGTTTCATATTCTTTCTAAATCTTGTTATTCTATGGTCTATCTTATCTTTTGGAACATCATTCAAAATATCTTCTAATACATCTTTTAATAACTGACGAAATAATGGTGCAAAATTACTACGAACTGTATCTAATCCTTTTACAAGAGTTGTATTTACCTGGCGACCATTATCTGAAATAACTTTCATTCCATATCGTTTCTTTACGATAAATAACCCACTCTTTGCTATAATCTCCTGTTTAATCTCAAATCGGTGTTTGTCGAGATTACAAAATCTATCTGCAAAATAATCATAAGTTTCATTCAGAAATTTTTGAACTTCAGTTGCTATATCTGAAATTCTTTGAGTCATCATTACATCACTCATTTCTCCCTTAAACCTATGTTCAATTAATGGTACTGCGGAATAAAATACTGAATCAGTATCAATATAAATACAATAGTCTTTTTCCGTTCCTAATTCTTTATTATAGAAGTGATTAACAAGTTTCCGTGTGAACTTAATAAGAGATTGACCTGTAAGTGTAGTTGCCTCTGCGTTATCTAAATCATAAAACCTAAATACAGGAAGTCCTAATACTCCATACATAGAATTCAACACAATCTTCTGAATATGTTGTCGTCTATTGAAATACCCATACTTATCTTCATCACCCTCATCACCGAATTTC
>Ga0310345_10001058_pt1 | contig 32918 bp, 26 predicted proteins | sample HC15DNA20500_MG_FD_204667 | JGI IMG/M metagenome (GOLD analysis project Ga0310345, IMG submission 204667) | Marine microbial communities from station ALOHA, North Pacific Subtropical Gyre - HC15-DNA-20-500_MG | ecosystem: Environmental > Aquatic > Marine > Oceanic | place: Pacific Ocean: North... | reverse complement strand
GGCAGAGAGGCCTGACAATGCCTGTCTCGCCTGGATGAAATCACTGCGCTCCGAAGGGCTCACCCATAGAATCATGGAGATCTCCGCCCTCGGCAGCATACCGGTGCTCATACTCATCGGCCTGGTGACGGTGCTCTACCTCTATGTCCGGGGAGATCAGAAGACCACCCGGCGGATCTTCTTCATCATGGTCTCCGCGGAAGTCGTCGCCTATACGGTAAAACATCTCGTCAGGCGCATCAGACCGCTGGAGTTTATGGACCCTTTTGCGGCCCCGACCGTTGGCACCAGCCAGGAGGCGGCCCAGGACCTCCTGACGACAATTGAAAGCGGAGGCGAGATGACCAATACCGCCCTCCTCGTCAGCTTTCCCAGCGGCCACGGCATGATGTCGGCGACGATTTTCCTGTGCATCGCGTTTCTGCTCTACAACGCCGCCGGGGGCCGGGGGCCGCGCCTGGTCCTTGCCGCCACCGCCGCGGGGCTGATCGTGGCCATCGGGCTCAGCCGGGTGTACCTGGGGGTTCACAATCCAAGCGATGTGCTGGCCGGCTGGCTGGGTGGAATCGGCTGGACCTTGACCTGGTTCGCTTTTTTCGCACGCAGAGACCACCTTGGCGACTCGGTCACAGGCCACGACGGTGCCTGAAAAAAACATATGTCCGAACAGCAAACGACAGGCTCTCTCCTGCTCATCGACTGGCGCGACAAACTTACCATCGGCCTGATCAATCTCGCAGTGTGGCTGGCCGGCTATTTCCCTCTCAATGCATTGCAGAGCCGCGCCGAGCATTATTATGACATCCCCCTTACGCCCCTGGACGCGCTGCCGCTGCTGCCCTGGACAATCTTGATCTACGGAACCTCCGTGTACAACAACGCCCTGGGACTTTTCCTGCTGCCCTCGAAGCGGGCAGCCTGGCGTTACCTCGGCGCTCTCCTCTGCGCCTACACTATCAACTTCGCCTTCTTCTTCCTGCTGCCGACCACCATCATAAGCCTGCGCGAAGAGGTCGCCGCCGTAGTGCCCGAGATGAGCTCGATGTGGCGCTGGCAGTTCGAGCTGACCCATAACGCCGATGGCCCCTACAATTGCTTCCCCTCGCTGCACATCACCAATTGCGTGGTGGTCGCCCTGGCACATTGGAGAAGCCGCTGGCGCTATTGGATGCTGGGCTGGGCCGTCCTCATCGCCTTCTCTACCCTCACCACCAAGCAGCATTTCTTCTACGATATTCCCGGCGGCATCTTTGTCGGGGTCATCGGTACCCTGATAGCCGGGAGGATCTGGGGCGCGCCACTGGGACCGGCGGCGGAGGCCGACGAGCGTTCCGATGATCAGAGACCCGTGGTGGGATAATCGATCGCTTCGAGGTGGCGGTCGAGATCCTTCTGCACCTGCGCGACCTTCTGGTAGCGCACCTTCGGATCTTTCTCGAGCATCCTGCTTATCAGGTCGGAGAAACCATCGGAGACCGGGGCGCGCAACTCCTTCAGGGTCTTGAACGGCTCGGAGGAGAGGACCCAGCGAATCCAGTCTCTCGGACGCTTGGCGCCGTAGAGCTTCTTGAAGCCCTGCAGGCTCAGCGTGGCCTGGTAGCTCATGAACCCGAGCGCGTACAGATCAAGACCGAACCCAAGCCGCGAGTTTTTCCGCATCGCCTCAGGCGCCATGTACGCCAGCGTCCCCCCCATTCGATGATCGACATCCTTGGCCAGGCCGCTGAGACCGAAATCGGTGAGCTTGACCACGCCTTCGCGGGTAACAAGGACATTGCGCGGGTTCACATCGCGGTGGATGAGACCGACACCATGGACCGCCTTCAGGGCCGCCAGCATCTGGCGAAAATAGCCGAGGTACTGACGCTCCGGCATCGGACGCTTCCTGAAGGTCCGGATGAAAGGCACTCCGTTCACCAATTCCATGATGATCGAGAACGTGTCCTTGGAATCCACGATGTCATGCACCAGCACCACATTGGTATGCTCGACCATGGCAAGGTACTCGGCCTCCTTCTGCAGCCGCGCCAGGACCCGCTTCTTGCCCCGTTTTTCCGGCAGGATCCTCTTGATCGCCACATTGCGCTTGAGACGCAGGTCAAGCGCCTTGTAAACCTCGCCCGTCCCGCCGGATCCGAGCTTTCTCAGCAGTTGGTAACGCCCGTGAAGAATCTCTGCCATGAAACCAATTGTTCCCTCAAAACCCGGTCCACAAGTCGCTGAAGGTACCCTCTCGCTGGCACAGGGAACAGTTATCTTTTTATGGACACGAGTAGAATTTATATCAAGCTTACCCTCTGCTTCAAAGTGACGGAGCACAGACCCCGCGTGATGGAATCAGCACAGGAATATTCAGTATGAACCGGGACGACCCCAGGATTTCAGCTTCAGCACGAGAGGTCCAGCCCTTCCTGGCAATGGAGATCTTCGAGCGCTCGCAGGAACTCGAAAGCCAGGGTGTCGATGTCGTTCACCTCGAGGTCGGAGAGCCCGACTTCAACGTCCCCGGCTGTGTCGACCGGGCCATCCGGGAGGCTGTCGAGGCGGGTAAAACACACTACACCCACAGCCTGGGTATGATGGACCTGCGCGAGGAAGTGGCCGCCTATTACAGGAAGCGCTACGGGGTCGCCATCGATGCCGGGCGAGTGCTGATCACCGGCGGCACCTCGGGGGCCCTGGTGCTGCTCATGGCCCTGCTGCTGGAGGCCGGTGATGAGGTCCTCCTGCCGAATCCGGGCTACGCGTGCTACGACAATTTCGTACGCACCTTCCACGGCAAGCCCACCGGCTACGAGGTGCCGGCGAGTACCGGCTTCCACTACGACCCGGTGCTCATCGGCAAACTCATCAGCCCCCGCAGCAAGGCGATCCTCGTCAACTCACCTTCGAACCCGACCGCCGCCGTGCAGGACCACTCTACGCTCGAAGAGATCGCGGCCCTCGGCGTTCCGGTGATCAGCGATGAGATCTACCACGGCCTGGAATATGGCGCGGCGGACACCCGGGCCGTCAGCATGCTGGAGGTCACCGATGAATGCTTCGTGGTCGATGGCCTGTCAAAACGCTACGCCATGACAGGACTCCGGGTCGGCTGGCTGATCGCCCCGCAAAGCCTGGTCGCCCCCCTGCAGAGGCTGCAGCAGAACCTCTTTGTCTGCGCCAGCTCCCTGGCCCAGACCGCCGCCATCGCCGCCCTTCGAGAGGCCGATGAGGACCTCGAGAGAATGACCGAACAGTATTCAAAACGGCGCGAGGTGCTCTACAACGGCCTCGAAGCGCTCGGTTTTCCGATCCCCTGCAAGCCGATGGGCGCCTACTACATCTTCGCGCAGGCCGACCATCTCGACAGCGACTCGCTGCGCCTGGCCAAACGGATCCTCGAAGAAGCCCACGTCGGCGTGACGCCCGGTATCGACTTCGGCAGCAGGGCCGAGGGCTGGCTCCGATTCAGCTTCGCCAACAACATCGACAACATCAACGAGGCGCTGCGCAGGCTCGAGAAGTGGCTGAAGACCTGAGATGGGACGCGGCTACTCTTTCCCTCGGGGGCTCTTACCTCCGCCAGTTAACTTGCGAACAAGAAGGCTGCAGAAAATCGATCCGAACGGACCGCCCAACAGCAGAAGTACAAGAAAGCCGGCCTACGCTCCGCCGTGAACGCCGCCGCTCTTGATGTCGAAGATAGGTGCCAGGACCGTGAAACCGACCAGCATTCCTGCCATGCCGAAAAAAGTTCCGAAGGCCCCTCCCAGCGAAACCCATACCCTGCTTCGCGCTCTACTCAAGAGGGCTACGACAAAACCGATGACAGCTCCGCCAATAAACAAGCCCCCCAGTATCAGCGACAATAAGGTATCGAACAAATCCACGGGAACGGCCTTGCAGTTTTCGGGTTTCGTGCCTTGTCGAGGGCGGGGCTTCGAAGGTAAGCCACTGCCGAGTGGCAGGCTAATCAGAACAGAATAGACACAAAAAAACCCAGACGGATGTCTGGGAAAATGCACGTTCATCTATAGCCCTCAGAACAAGGCCTCCAGGGCAAAAAAATCGCCTTGCCCCCCGGAAGAACCTAAGTCATTAAAAAACAAGGGCTTAGGGTGAGATATCGGCCCTGAAAAGGTCTGGATACGAAAAAACCCAGGCTTCAGGGCCTGGGAAAATGTGCGTTCATCAGTAGCCTTCTATACAAGGCCTGCGGGAAAAGAAACTTATGTTTTTTTTAAGTCGTTTAACTGAATGTATTTATGACTCTCAAGAAGTGCCGGGAGCCTCTGGTCTGGACAGGACCTCTTCCAGGCGGCGACCCAGGGCTCCTGAGGACAACCTTCCCCAGCCCAGCTCTTCCTGCCGCAATACCGCCACCGGAATGCGCCAGCGGTAGCGCTCGAAAAGATCGGGATCGGATTCTATATCGATCTTCACTATCTCCAACCCCAGCTTGTCCGCCAGCGACGCCAGCTTCACCAATCCCGCATCGCACAATGGGCAATCGCTTTTTGAATAAAAGCTGATCTGTTCCGCCATATCCAATCCCGTCGTTTGCGTTCGAACTGTTGCCTTGAGTACCCCGGGAGACCACAATGGTCTACCCGAAATATTCAACGACATTGAAAAACAGGAGCCCCCATGAAAACACCGAAGAAGACGGTGTCACGGCGAAAATTCATCGAAAAAAGCGGCCTGCTCTCGAGCGTCCCGGTGATCGCCGCCGGGCTCCCCGCCTCCTCCCTGGCCAACATCCAGGATGCCAATAAGTTCCTGAGACTAGGCTGGATCGGAGTCGGCGGCCGCGGCACCTCGCTGCTTGACCGCGCCCTGCGCAGCGTCTCCGTGTCGACCCTCAAGGTCAACGCCATCTGCGACATCGACCCGAAGGCCCGCGCCCGGGGCATCCGGATGTGCGGCGCGATGAAGCCCGCCGGCATCCATGACTACAAGGACCTGCTGGCGAGAAAAGACATCGACGCCGTCTTCGTCGCCACCCCCATCTACCTCCACCCCGAACACGCTGTCGCCGTTCTCGAGTCGGGCAAGCATTGCTATTGCGAGAAACCCATGGCCCCGACCCCCGAAGGAGTCAAGAAGGTCTATGACGCGGTCAAGAAGACCGGCAAGAAATTCCAGATTGGCTTCCAGTGGCGCTACCACAGCGGCTTCCTCGGCTTCGTCGACCAGCTCCAGGGCGGCGCGGCCGGCAAGACCTCTTTCATCAACAGCGCCCGGCACGTCGGTGGCTACCCCGAGAAGGAGGGAAGCTGGTACATGGACCGCAAGCTCTCCGGCGACCTGATCGTCGAGCAGGCGGTGCACGAGATGAACGTTTTCTGCTGGGCCCTGAAAGCCCATCCGCTCCGCGCGGCCGGCTTTGGCGGCATCAACGCGCTCGAGGGGCGCCCCAAGGGCCGCAGCATGATGGACTCCTACGGGGTCACCTACGAGTTCCCCGACAACATTCGCCTGAACTACACCCACGTGATCTACGCGGCATCGGGCTTCGGCGGCCTCTACATGACCGTCTTCGGCGATGCCGGCAAGGCCCTCGAGCTCGAAGGCACGGTCAACCTTTCGCTCACCAAGGGCGGCAAGAAAACCAAGGTGGACCTGCCGCCGCTGAAAGACTCGACCGAGCTGGCGATCCAGAGCTTCGCTCGATCGATCCGGGAGGACAAGGAGCCCCTGGCCAACGTCGAGGCGGGTCGCCACGCCACGCTGATGTCGCTCCTGGGCCGAACGGCCATCCACGAAAAGCGCGTGGCAGAGTGGAAAGAGGTCGCCCTTTGAGCGACGCCTGAGAAAGCCCTCCATGATCATCCGCCGCATAGAGATGACCCCGGTCGTGGTGCCCGCGAGGGAGAACGCGATCAATTCACAGGGTAAGATCGCTCCGCTTCATATGCTCAGCGTCGGAGCGAGTAAGGGCTGGTCCGTCCAGTTCGACAGCCTCGTCAAATGGATCATCAGGATTCACACCGACACCGGCCTCACCGGCATCGGCGAGAGCCTGCGGGATGTCAGTGAGCCGCGCATGCGCGAGATCGCCGAATCCCTCCTCGGCAGCGACCCCATGGAGATGAACCTGCGCGACCTTCCCATTCCCTACGGTAGGGCCTACGACGGTTTTGAATGCGCGATCTACGATCTCGTGGGCAAGGCGCTCTCGGTGCCGGCCTTCAAGCTGCTGGGCGGCGCCTGCCGCGACAGGATCTATTGCTCGGCCTGGTTCGGCCAGCGCGACCCTGAGGACGCGGGGCGCTCCGCCGCCGAGTTCAGGGAGCTGGGATACGACTGCCTGAAATTCAAGGGCTCCCTCGATGAAGATCCAGTCGCCGTCTGCCGGGCCATCAAGGACTCCGCCGGCGATGACTTCCGGATCATCATCGATCCCAATACTCGCTGGGAGAGACCCGCGGAGATCCTCCCCTTCCTCGGCCGGCTCGAAGATGTGGGCAATGTGTGGACCCTGGAGGACCCCATACCGCGCTGGGATCTGCGCAATTGGCGCCATCTCCGCCGGAAGAGCTCGATCCCCCTGACGCTCCACACCGCGATCCCCTACGCCGAGCTCTTCCAGAAACCCCAGGACGTCATCCTCGCCATCCAGGAGGAGGCGGTCGATTATTTCAACTTCAACGGCCCGATGGCCTGGGTCCAGAAGCTTGGCGATGTGGCGGAGGTGGCCAACATGCCCTTCTGGCACGGTAGCGAAGTCGATCTCGGCCTGCTCGAGGCGAGCTACCTGCATGTGGCCGCCGCCTGCAAGGTCTGCACCCTGCCCAGCGACATCTTCGGCCGCCTCATCAGGGAGCACGACCTCCTCACCGAGCCGCTCTCCTTCGACGGCAAGGGCAACTTCATGGTCCCCACGGAACCCGGGCTCGGGGTCGAGCTCGATGAAAAGGCCGTCACCCGCTACGCCGCCGGGGACACGGTAACGATCAGCGCCGACAGCTAGGCGAAACGCCCGCCGCAGGCCGCTCGGGCATCCTCAGTCCGCGGCCCTGGCGGCCGCGTCGAGCCCGGCGCCAACCCTCCCTGCATGACCCTCGCGCTCCAGCAGGGTCTCGAGGGCACCGAGGAAGGTCATGATGTTCTCCCGGGAGCTGGTCTCGCCCATGAGCCCGATGCGCCAGATCCGGCCGGCGACCTCTCCGAGTCCTCCGCCGATCTCGATATCGTACTCATCCAGGAGCGCCTTGCGGAACTTCGCATCATCGACGCCCGCGGGGATCCAGACCGCGTTCAGCATCGAAAGTCGGTGTCCCTCCTGCGCGAAAAGCCGGAAACCGAGCGCCTCGAGTCCTGCCACCAGCACGGAGCTGTTGCGGCGATGGCGCTCCCAGCGGGCTTCGAGCCCCTCCTCGTGCACCAGGCAGAGGGCCTCGTGGAGCGCGTAGTTCATCGAGATGGGTGCGGTGTGATGATAGGCCCGCTCACCCTCCGTCCAGTATTTCTCGATCATGGAGAGATCGAGATACCAGCTGACAACCCTGGACTCTCTCGTATTGAGCTTCTCAAGCGCCCGCTCGCTGAAGGTGACGGGCGCGAGACCCGGTGGACAACTGAGGCATTTCTGGGTGCCACTGTAGGCCATGTCGATATTCCACGCATCGACCTCGACCCGCTCGCCCCCGAGCGAGGTCACGCAGTCGACGAGAAACAGCCGGTCGCCCTCACGGCAAAGCCGGCCGATCTCCTCCAGCGGCTGCAGGGCCCCTGTAGAGGTCTCCGCATGCACGACGGCGACAACCTTCACATCCGGATGCCGCGCAAGGGCCTCCTCTATCTCGGTGGGGTCAAACACCTCTCCCCAGGGCCGGTCGATCCTGCGCAGGACGCCGCCGATGCGCTCGACGATATCGCTCATTCGATTGCCGAAGACGCCGTTGACGCAGACCAGGACCTCGTCTCCGGGCTCGACAACATTCACGAAGGCGGACTCCATCCCCGAACTCCCCGTTCCGGAAACCGCTACCGTGAGACGATTTTCCGTCATGAAGAGCCTCCGAAGCATCTCCTGGATGTTGTCCATGAGGGCCAGAAATTGCGGATCGAGATGCCCGACCATGGGGCTCGAAAGCGCCTCGAGAACCCTGGGATGCACCCCTGAAGGTCCCGGCCCCATCAGCAGCCGTCCCTTGGGATATTTCATGTTCTCCGACATGGAAACACAGCCCGCTAAGATGGATGGAACAGAACCGTTACCGCTGTAAAACCGTGCAGGAAGCTGCTGTCGCCTATCGGCCCAATTTCCCCGGCGGCGAAGAAACCCGCCAGCGGAGTGCCGTTGAAAATCCGTGAGACCAGGGCAGCATCGTGGTGGGGGCGGTCAAACATGCGCGGCCCGCGGCCGTTGCAGGTGAAGAGCAGCGCGCCGGCGACCTTGCCATCAAGCCTCTCGCACCCGGCCTGCAGGAGGTTCTCCATCTCCTGGCTGGCGGAGGCGGGATCGCGAAGATGAAACTGAACCGTCTGCCCCGCCCGGGTAATGTCACTGACCATCATGGCGCCATTCTCCTTGACGAAGCCCAGCACGCCGCGCACCAGGAAGTTCCCGGCGCCTTCGCTCGCGCTGCGAGAATCGACCGCCCGGCCGACGTGGAGGCCCTCGGTGAGACGCTCCCGGTCCGCGTCCTCGGTGAGCTCGACCTGCTCGATGAATTTCTGCCAGGCGCTCTCTCCACCGAGCTCCTTGATCATATTGTCTTCGCAGGAGGTCACGACAAGGGGCTTCCCGAAAGGCCTGCAGCCCTGGGAAACAACCGTTGAGACGTTTCTTCCGCCCCTGAAGAGCACCGCCGCGCCGCCCTGGTCAAACACTTCCTCGCCGTAGTAGAACCTGTTGCCCGTGGGCTGGTTGGAACCCGATGCCATTCCTCCGGCGAATACAAGCTCCGGACGGCTCTCGGCAAGCTCATCGATCAGGTCCTCCACTACAACCGAAAACGGGTCCGCCACGAGCACCATCGTCGTCGGCTCGCGCATCTCGGTCATGGCCTCCAGCAGCAGGACATTCTGACCTTCCTCGGCCGACTCGAGCCGGCAGGAGGCAAAATCGACACCGGGAAGGCTGGCAGCCCAGAGGCTCAGTCCGGGGCTGTCCGCAAACTCCCTGTCGCCTCCCAGCACTCCCTCGGCGGTGCAACCGACAAAATGCGCCGCCGGCAGCTTCTCGCGCACGATCTCTCCCACCTCCTCGGCATGAGAACTGTGATGCGGCGAAATAAAGAGGAAAACGAGATCCGCCGCCGCCCCGCCGAGGTCCGCTGCAACCTCGGTGGCCGCCTCCTCGGCAGCCATCCTGGAGTCCGAAGCGATCGATACTGAAGATGCTATTTTCATGGGTCTAAAAAGCCTGAGATGAAGAGAGAATACCCCAGTCCCCCGCCTACGGCCAGTGACTATCCTATTGGCCAGCCTCCACCCGGAACGCAAACACGCGAGCCCAACAGAGCCCCCTACACCTCACCTCTTTATTTGTGTTAAAGTAAATTCAGAGGCGGGCGGCTGAGAAGAAACCGCGAAAACACAAACCCATAAGACTCCATGCACAGCAATACCGGAAAAAAAGAACAGGGTACGGGCAACGACACCAACAAAAGAGTGGCTCTTCTCATCGGCCTGGTCCTTCTCGGAGCGTTCACCAGGCTGATTCCCCACCCCCCGAACTTTACCTCGGTAGGCGCCGTGGCGCTCTTTGCCGCCTTTACCTTTCGCAAGACCTGGCTGGCCTGCCTCGTACCGCTGGCCGCGGTATTGCTGAGCGATGTCGCTCTCCATCTCATCACCCCGTGGCCCGCCTTTGGCGCCATCAAGCTCTTTGTCCTGGCCGCCTTATGCCTGATCATGGTCGCTGGAAGATACCTTCGGAAACCGACCCCGCTGAAAATCGGAGGCTGCGCTATCGGCAGCTCGCTGGTTTTCTTCATCGTGACCAATTGTGGCGTGTGGCTCACAGGTGGTGGTTTCCATTATCCTCTGAACCTGCAGGGCCTCCTGGCGACCTTCACTGCAGCCATCCCCTTTTTCCAGTGGACCCTGGCCGGCACTTTATTCTACAGCGCCTGCCTCTTCGGGGCGCTGAAACTGGCTGAATCAGCCCTTCCCGGGATCCGCGCCGAATCGGCGACCGCCTGAAAGCCCGGCCGAGGCCGCTTCATTTGTTGAAACCCGGGGGGATGGCGGATAATAAATAAGTACCGCATGAGTCCCCCGCAAAATGAACACCATGACAGGAGCGCACTCATGAAAGCGCTCTTCGGCGTACTCTGCCTGCTGGGGCTGGCGAGCCTGCCGGCCCGGGCCGACAGTCCGGGCTATTGGGCGTTCCGCCCCCTGGCGCCTGCGAAGCCGCCCGTACTCGATGGCGACTCATGGGCAAAAACGGGGGTTGACCGCTTTGTGCTCGCCAGGCTACGGGCCCGCGGCCTGGCGCCGAACAAGCCTGTTGACCGGCGCACGCTGATCCGCCGGGCCTGCTTTGATCTCATCGGTCTCGCCCCGACACGCCGGGAGGTCGAGACCTTCATCTCCGATGAGTCCCCCGACGCGTACGGGAAGCTTCTTTCGCAGCTCCTTGCCAGCCCCCACTACGGCGAACGCTGGGGGCGTCACTGGCTCGATGTCGCGCGCTTTGGAGAAAGCCACGGCTACGAAAGCGACAATGAGCGGCCAAGCGCCTGGACCTATCGCGATGCGGTCATCCGGGCGCTCAATGCCGACCTCCCCTTCTCGGATTTCATCCGCTGGCAGGTCGCCGGAGATGTGCTGCGGGGGGACGATCCCCTGGCCGTGGCGCTGACGGGATTCATCACCTCGGGCTCAACGGTAACCAACGTTGATGGCGTCGACAGGGAGAAGGCGAAATACGACAAGATGGACGACATCGTGTCAGCCACGGGATCCGCCTTTCTCGCCCTGACCGTCGGCTGCGCCCGGTGCCATGACCATAAATACGATCCGATCGCTCAGCGCGACTACTACCGCCTTGTCGGCTTCTTCCTGCCCGGCAGCGCCCGCGATCGCCAGATCGCCATCGGCCGCTCCGGCTCCAAGGTCAAGGGGCTGGCCTGGAACGGCGGCAACAAAACCAAGAACCCCCTGCTGGAGCGCGGCGACACGGAGAAAAAAAGCGCCGACGTAGGGCTCGGCGTCCTCGCGGCCCTGAGCCCTGATGACGGAGACGTCACACGCTGGATCGAATCGAGCAAGAAAAAAAGCGGCGATGGGCGGCCCGGGCTCGCCCAGTGGCTGACGAATGTCGACGACGGCGCCGGGGCGCTGGCGGCTCGCGTCATTGTCAATCGCCTCTGGCAGCACCACTTCGGCGTCGGCCTGGTGAGAACAAGCAACAACTTCGGCAGGGTCGGCGACAAGCCCACCCACCCGGAGTTGCTCGACTGGCTCGCGGGCGAACTGATTCGAGCCGGGTGGCGACTCAAGCCGATCCACCACCTGATCATGACCAGCGCGGTATATATGCAGAACACCACCTGGGATCGCGAGCGTCATGACATCGATTCCGACAACAAACTAATCTGGCGGCGCCAGCCGCAACGCCTCCAAGCTGAGATCCTGCGCGACTCGATCATGAATACCGCCGGCACCCTCAACCGCGAGCTCTTCGGGCCGAGCGTGAAGCCGTGGGTGTCCAACGACGCGATCAAGACCGGCTCGACGAATAAATGGCCGACCAACGTAAAGGATGGGCCGGGCACCTGGCGGCGCAGCATCTACGTCTTCATGCGCCGCTCGATGCGCGTGCCGTTCTTCGAGACCTTCGATGTTCCCGATGCCATGCAGAGCCGGGGGGTCCGCGAGGAGACCACCGTCGCGACCCAGGCGCTGCTCCTCCTGAACAACGAGTTTGTCCGCGCCCAGGCGAAACGATTCGCCATGCGCCTGGGACGGCTGGAAGCAAAGGAACATCGCTCTATCGTCGAGCACGCCTATTGGCTGGCGCTGTCCCGGGCCCCGACACAGAGAGAGTTGGACCTCAGCCTCGGGCTCCTCGGAAGCGAGGGCCAGAGTATCGAGAATTTCTGCCACATCCTCTTCGCTCTCAACGAGTTTATCTATGTCGACTGACTCTCAGAGCAACAACCCGCTTCCTACCCGCCGTGAGATGCTCGCGCGCGCCGGGGGCGGCTTCGGCTCACTGGCTCTCGCGGGACTTCTGTGCGACCAGGGACTGCTGGCGAATTCCGCCTCGGACGCCCTTTCCCCCCTGGCCGCGAGAGCTGCCCATTTCGCTCCGAAGGCCAGGAGCGTGATCTTCCTCTTCATGTACGGCGGCCCCAGCCATCTCGACCTCTTCGACCACAAGCCGGCGCTGAAAAAATTTGCCGGCAAGAACGTCGGCGAGAAGGTCAACACCAAGGGGGCGCGCAGCGGCGGCGGCCTCTACCCATCTCCCTACAAATTTGAACGCCACGGAGAGAGCGGGCACTGGGTGTCGGATCGCTACCCTCACCTATCCCGCGTGATCGACCACACGGCGATGCTGCGCGGCGTCTACGGCCACTCGATCAGCCACGCGCCGGCTCTCTTCGAGGTCAACACCGGGATGATCCGAACCGGCTTTCCCAGCCTCGGCTCCTGGGTGACCTACGGACTCGGCAGCCGCAACCAGGACCTTCCGGGCTTCGTGGTGATGTACGACTACCGCGGCGGCCCGATCGGCGGTGCGCCGAATTGGGGCTCCGGCTTCCTGCCCGGCGCCTTCCAGGGCACGCCGGTTCGCTCGCGCGGAATTCCGATCCTGAACCTCAAGCGGCCGGAAACGCTCGACCAGGAAAAACAACGCCAGCTGCTCGACTACGCGGCGAAGCTTAACCACGAACACCAGGCGCGCCATCCCGCCGAGGCTGCTCTCGAAGCGCGCATCGAGTCATTCGAACTCGCCTACCGCATGCAGAGCGCAGCGCCCGAGGCTCTCGATCTCACCGGCGAGAGCGCGGCGACCAGGAAGCTCTACGGCATTGAACGCGGCAAGCCAGGTGAATACTTCGGCTCCCAATGCCTGATGGCGAGACGATTGGTCGAACGCGGGGTGCGCTTCGTACAACTCTACTCAGGCGGTGGACACGGCGACAACAACTGGGACGCGCACGGCTCGATCACCGGCAATCACAATAAGCACTGCGCCGCGACAGACCAGCCGATGGCCGGCTTGATCGAAGATCTCGCCCAGCGCGGCCTCCTTGATGAAACACTGGTCGTCTGGGGCGGCGAATTCGGACGCACACCGCAAAAGCAGGGGAAAGGAGGCCGGGACCATCATCCCTTCGGCTTCACCATGTGGATGGCCGGCGGCGGCATCAAGGGCGGCACGAGCTACGGTGAGACCGACGAGGTCGGCTACCATGCCGCGATCGACCGGACGTCCATTCACGACGTCCACGCGACCATCCTCCACCTCATGGGCATGGACCACGAGCGCCTCACCTACCACTTCAGCGGCCGGGACTTCCGGCTGACCGATGTCGCCGGCAAGGTGATCGACAAGGTGATTGCCTAGGCCCTCAGGCGCCGGTGCCCGGCCTCGAGTCCTCGTCAAGACCGGCGATCGGTGTGATTCCCTCGAGGGCATCGAGTCGAACGAGGATCTCGGCGACAATCTCCGCCACCGTTGCCGCTATGCTGGTGCAGAACTTCTGCCGCGGCTCTCCCATGAAGTCATCGAAGACCTCGGTCAACTCGTTGCAGACGATGCTACCGCAGCTGCCGCCCGGGCCGCGATCCACCCGCTCGTCCCAGAGGCGGCGGTAGTGCCCGGCGGCGAGACGAAGCTCCTCGGTAACCGGCCCCGCCGGGTCGGGATCTCCAAGGAGCTCCCCCAGCACCAGCTCTCCCGCCTTGATCGCGCCGCATTCTCCCTCGCCGGTGATACCACCCTTGCGAAGCGCCTGGTAGGGCGCCGATGGCAGGCTGAAGGTCTCCGCCAGTGCGATGCCGCAGCTGCGGTGGGAAACCAGCCGGCCCTCGTAGAGGATATGCGCTTTTCGGCCTGCCTCGGCAACCAGCGCCTTCTCCGACGTATCGAGCTTGCGCTCAAACCTGGAATCTTCCGCCACGCCCTCACTCATACCTAAGTGTTTACTTGGCCCGCAAACCGATTGCCAGATTAAAGAGCCGCCGCGCGGTCACTCGCCGACGAAGATCTCAAATCGCCCCGGCTCCAGGGCGATCTCGTATTCGGCGCTCTCCACCCAGATGTCGCCATCGGAATTGAATGGCTGGCTGAAGGACAGGGAAACCTGGAGCGGTCCCTTTGACTGGTGGTAGAGCACGACCGCTTCTTCCTCGAGATGTCGCCCCTTGGCGAGCTTTCTCAACAGCTTCAGATAGGAGTGGCCGGTTGAGGCGCGGACGATGCAGATGTCCATCAGGCCGTCATCCACGAGGGCGCGCGGACAGGGAACCAGGTTGCCGCCGATGGTGGGCTCGTTATGAATGAACATCGCCAGCACATCGCCCTCGAAGTCGTGTTCCTCTTCGCCGGGCGGAAAGGCCACCCTGGCGCTCAGCACAGGCTCTCCTCGACCCTCACGCTTCCTCTGGGCGCGGATCTCCAGCAGGGCCAGCAGCTGGTAGGAGAACTCACCCAGCAGGCGAAACAACATCCTGGGTAGCCACCTCTGCCGCAAACGCTCGTAGTCAATCCCGACATTGCTAGGAAGCCCCAGGCTGCTGGACTGGATAATCAGACGTACGCGCTCCTCGGCTGGAACCCGGTAGGTCAGAATATCCAGCGACCGGCTACGGGTGCCCGAGAACGCTATTTCGCAAAGATGTGAATTTTCTTTGGGAAGCCCGAAACCGGTAGCCAGGCAATTGGCCGTTCCGGCCGGAATCAGGCCAACCGGGCATTCGCCCCCCCTCGCATAAAGCCACTCCAGGGCGGAACTGATCGTTCCGTCCCCGCCCGCTACGACCAGGCGCTCCTCAGGCAGGGCGGCATCTTCGAGGTCCGTGACCTCGGCGAATTCAACTCCATCCCCCCGGTTGCCGGCCTGAAGCCAGCGATCCATGATGGTGTAGTATTTCCCGCCCTTGTTCGAACGGGGGTTGTGAACGACCAGGATACGGCTCATCGCCGGCATTGTACATTTGTCCGCGTGAGAACCTCACCCTATAATCCGGAGACGATGAACAGCAACACCTCCTACCAGCTGGAAAAAATGAGCCGCGCCGAGCTCGTCGGCCGCACGGTCACACTGAGCGATGGACGCGAAGGCGAAATTGTCCACGTCGAGTACAACTCCCCCGAGCGGGTCGCCCTGGTCAAGACCTACAAGGAGACCCCCAGCCCCCTGACACGCGCCGCGGTCGACCGCATGAGCCCATCGCATTTACCGTTTATCGCCGAGTTGCTGGGCAAGGCCGGGAAACCCGTCGATCCAGAAGAGCCAGGCCCCGATGTCGCCCCGGAAGAAGGACCGGAAGAGCCTGGACGATGAGTCGACGCAGGGAAAAAAACCGCAACAGGAAAACCCAGCCAACCCCCCCCGTGGAAGCCATGGAATCAACCACGGCTGAAGCTGCCGCGGCCGTCACGGAAAAAGAAACCGCCGAAACGAGATCTCTTCGCTCCCGGCTGGGAGCGTTTGCCGTCCTGCTCGGAATCCACCTCGCCCTGCTCGGGTCTTTCTACGTCCTGGCGGTCGCCTACCCCGCAAAAACGAAAATCGCCGCCTCCGACCAGGCCTGCCTGGCGGAAAAAACGGTGATGATCACCGCGCGAATCCACTACGGGTTGCCGCCGATGCTGCGTTCGAAGCCACCAAAGGTGACTGTTCTGATCGGCCTGCAGGGACAGAAGCCCGTTGAAGCGCTCACCGGGCCCTCATCCGAGGCTACTGTCGCCCTGGAGGCGCCCACCGAAGCCGGAGATTATACGATCAAGGTCGAAGCCGATCCTAAGGGATCGGCCGGCATCGGTCCGATTCGAACCTCCGCCAGGCTCAAGGTGGTCGCGCCGGCAAAAAGCGCCGGTTCCTGACTCCCCCGGGCGCGTGCTGAAAGTCTCACTCGAAGCCGACTCTGCCATTGCACCACCGGGCAGGAGAGAGGACAATTCGTGATTCCCGGGGCGGGCAGCCCCAGGATCAACCAGAACCTTTTTTTACCGACGAGGAAGTTCCGTGACACGCGCCCTGATCTTTATACGAAAACGGCAAAGCCTGGTGGTCTTCTTCGCCACGGCTCTCATCTCCTGTGCCCTGGCGGGCTGGAACGTAAATTCCACCCTGGCCGAAGACCTCGCCCCGGACACCGCGAAGATTCGAGATCACGTCGCCTATCTCGCCAGCGATGACCTTGGTGGCCGTGACAGCGGTGAGCCCGGGCTCGAAGTCGCGGCGGAGTACATCGCTCGATTCTATGCGAAATACGGACTCGAGCCGGCCGGGGACAACGGCTCTTTCTTCCAGTATTTCACCATTCCCCAGGGCGCCTGCTTCGTGCAGAACGCCGGAGCGGTTGTCGAGTTCGAAGACGGCGGCGAGCTGTCCTGGACGCCCGACAGCGAGGTCGCGGCCTTCGGCTTCACCGATGGAAAGACCATCGAGGCGCCCCTTGCCTTTGTCGGCTACGGGATCACGACCAACGAAAGAGAAAAGAGCCGCGGACTTGACTACGACGACTACGCCGGCATCGATGTAAAAGGCAAGGTGGTGATTATCCTGCGCTATACGCCGCGCTACTCCGCCTCTGAGACTCCCTTCGGCGGCCGCAGAAGCCGGCACGCTCCCTTCACCGCCAAGATCGAGAACGCGCGCAAGCACGGCGCTGTGGGCGTAATCTTCGCGACCCCCACCGGCCGTCCCGACCAGGATTGCTACGGCGTGGTCCACCGCGCGGCCCCCCGCCAGCCCACCATGCCGGCGCTCTACGCCCGACGCGCCGGAATCGACCACCTCCTGCGGCGCTCGGGAGAAACCGTGGGTCGGCTGGTAAAAAAAATCGACCAGGACCTGAAGCCCTCGAGCTTTGAGTTGAAGGGGTCTAAAATCCGCTTCGCGACCGCCAGGCGGCACCTCCTGCTGCGCAACGTCGCGGGCAAGCTGCCCGGCTCGGATCCGAAACTCGCAGCTGAGACGATCGTGATCGGCGGACACTACGACCATATCGGACGCTTCGGCAACCAGGTGGCCGAGAAGAACCTGGGCCAGATTCACAACGGCGCCGACGACAATGCCAGCGGCACCGCTGGGATCATCGAGCTCGCACGGCTGCTCTCCAGCGGCCCGAGGCCCAAGCGATCGTTTGTATTCGTCGCCTTCTCAGGCGAGGAAATAGGCCTCTTCGGCAGCCGTCACTGGGTCAACGCGACTCGCTATTTCACCACTACCGAGGCCACCACCGCGCTGGAAAGCGCTCCGAACCCCCACGGCAGCCCCAAGGGCGCGACGCTGCTCTGGGAAGCAGGCACCCTCCTGCAGGCCACCGGCAGCTTCCAATGGGACCACTTCCAGGTGAAATCACTCGGCGGCGAGAGCGGCTGGGTAAAGACCTCCGAGCTGAAGCAGGTCGAGGGCCCCGCCCCGTTGCACTCGGTCACGGCCATGATCAACCTCGACATGATCGGGCGGGGCAAGGAGGGCGGCGCGGTCACCGTGCTGGGCGCAAACTCCTCAGCCGCCTTCCCCCCGATGCTGGAAGCCATATCAAAAAACATCGGGTTGCCCATCAAGCTGAACAAGGGTCTCGGCGGCGGCGGCTCGGACCATGCGAACTTTATCAGGCGGAAAATCCCGGTGATGTTTTTCTTCACCGGCATGCACAGCCAATACAACACCCCCCAGGATGACCTCGAGACCGTCAATGCCGCGTTTGAGGCCCGCATCATCGACATGGCGTGGAAGTCCGCGCTGAAGCTGGCCGCTGCCGAAGGGCGCCCGGCCTTCGCCCAGGGCTCAGCCGGCGGCTCTTCTGCGAACCCTGACCGCCCTATGCTGGGTATCATCATCAACCCCGATCACGAAGGAGCGGGAGTCAAGATCACCGAAGTGGTCGAGGATTCCGTAGCCGAAAAAGGCAAGCTCGAGGTCGGTGATGTAATCATCGCCTTCGGGGAAACCCGGGTGAAAGAGCTCGCGGACCTGCAAAAAGCGCTCGAAGGCCGGCCCCAGGGTAAAATCAAGCTCAGGGTGATTCGCGGCGGCTCCGAAAAGGATGCCGAGGTCGAATTCCCCACGCGCCAGGGAGGCTTCCGTGTCAGCTTCGGCTCGGTGCCCGACTACGGCTACGCCGAAAAGGGCGTACGCTTCGAAGATATCCGTCCCTCCACACCTGCCGCCGAGGCGGGAGTCAAGCCCGGGGATGTCCTGGTGCGTTGGGCAGGAAAAGAGGTGCGCGATGTGGAGCATTGGACCGAGCTGCTGGGTGGCCACAAACCCGGTGACAAGGTAGAGATCGAGGTGCGGCGGGAAAAGAAAACCGTCAAGATGACCGTTCTGCTCAAGGCCCGTTGAGAGTTTTCATCTTTCCATCCGTACGCCGTAGCGCGCCAGCAGGCCGCCGGTTGCCCTGTCGTACACCGCCCGGGCGCCCTCGAGACTGGTCTTCACCTGGAGCGCCTGGGCCTGGAGGTCGAGAAGGTCATTCTCTATCGTATTCACCGTGAAGGGAATCGACAGCCCCCCCGCCAGCCTGGTGCGTTCAGCCGCGAGTTCGGTTGCCTTCAGTCGCACAAGGTCATCGAGATATACCTGCTTCCGCGCCATGGACTTGAGACGCCGAATACTCTGGTCAACCTCCATGATGATGAGATTCTCAGCCTGCAGCCTCTGCCATTGCAGCTGCTGGTAGCGATCCCTGGCGCTGTCGTAGCTGCTCTGGAGCCCCCTGTTAGAAAGCGGCATCGCCAATTGAAGACCAATCGTCCAGCCGTAGAAATCTCCTGTGCCGAGAGAAGAAAAAGCGTCATTAAAGGAGTCATCGAGACCGAATTGGGCCCAGGTCGCGGTAAGATCGAGCTGGGGAAGCCGCTCGTTGCGCCTCATGTCGACAAGGGCCTTCTGGCTGTCCAGCAGGACGGTAAAGCGCCTGTAGTCGGCCCGGCGCTCAAATGCGGCGGTGAGCGACGGGCCGCGCTCCGGCAGGATGCTCTGCTCGGTCGGTTCGCTGAGCGGTATGACACGAATTCCTTCAAAGCTGCCCCCCTTGCCCCCCTCCTCCCAGACCCTCCGGAGCGATTCACCTTTGTATTGCAGAAGGTCAAGCAGGCTGTCGCGGGAGTTTTCAAGCTGCAGCAGGGCATCGTTCATCTCCACCTTGCGCCGGGCCAGCTGGCCCTCGATGGTGGTCACGTAGATCTTGGGCTGGGTTCCGGCCGCCTCCTCTTTGCGAGCCTTTTCAACATTCTCGATCGCGACCTTCAGTGAGTTCTGCCTGGCCTCGTAATTCCTTGAAGAGAAGACCAGTTGCCAATAGACGGCCTCTATATTGAAAATCAGGTCACTGATCGCGCTCTCGAGGTCTTCCAGAGCCAGTTTGCGATTGTTCTCAGCAACCCTGATCCCGGAGTTGTTGTACGGGTACCAGGCTCCCTTCAAGAGCGGCTGCGTAGCCGTAAAGCGGATGGAGGCCTCCTCCACAGGGTTGAAGCCAAACAGGCGACCACGGGCTGCAAGTGGACGATCAAAACCCGACTCGTTGACCGTAAGCGTATAGGTAGAGCCCAACAGGGTGCGGAGCCGGAAACCGGTGGAGTAACCCGTCGTTTCAAAGGGGTTGACACGGACTACGGCGGCCTCTTGCCCCTTCTCCAACTCTCCAATATCAAGGAAGCTGACTGTCGGACGCCTGTTCTTGCTGTGATTGGCCCCAAGCGTAAAAAACGGATCGAATACCGCCGCCTGGATGACCTCTTCCCTCTCACGGATTTCGCCCTCGAGCCTCGCAATCCGGACATCGAAATTACGGGCCAGCCCCATCTCGACAGCCTGCTGGATGCTCAACTCGATCTCTTCGAGCTCCAGAACCGGCTCTTCACCCACCACCGCGCCATCAACCCCGGGTGCCGCCACCTCCTCTTGCGCACCCAGGGCCCCGGCCGCCAGGGCCATCACTGCCGCGATCACGGAACACAAATGAACCCGGCGAGCGGCCCGTAGAATAGGAAGCTCTCTCTTCATCGCCAGCTTTTCTCTAAGACGTCTCTTCTTCTCTTCATCCGGCCCACAGTTGGGGGGCCGTGGCGGAAAATGCCCGCTGGAGGTTTACAAGCGGCAGTTTGCAACGCAACCCGTCAGGAAGCCAGTGAGAATCCTGACGGCTGACATAAACTTACACTGGTCTTTACACCTCAACCGGCGCCAGGAGCAACTCCCGTAACCTGTCAAATTCCTTGCGCGAGTTAAAGCTTACTGAAAGAACACCGTTTTGTTTGCGACGGCCGCTTACTCGAATCGAGACACGTGCCCCTATCGCCTCCATCATCTCCTCTTCGAGTTTCAGGATATTTGGATCCTTCTCGGCCTTCTTGCGACTTTTGCGGCCGGTTTTTGAGGCTGGTTCCTTGTCGAAATCGCCCCCCCCATCTCGTAAAAAAGCCGCCGTTTCACGAACGGAAAGGTTGTTTTCCGCTATCCGCTCAAATAACAGGCGCTGGTCGGCCTTATTGGAGGCAGAAAGCAGCACCTTCGCGTGCCCAGCGGTTATCTGCTCCCTGATCAGGGCTTTTTTCATGTCATCAGGCAATTCCAGCAACCGAATCGTGTTGCTGACCGCCGAGCGGCTCAATCCAAGCTGCTCGGCCAACTGTTCCTGGGTACAGGATTTAATCGCGAGCAACCCTCTGTAAGCTTCACCCAACTCGATCGGATTGAGGTCATCTCGATGGAGATTCTCCACCAGGGCCAACTCAAGAAGTTTCTCATCCTCGATTTCCGACAACATTATCGGAACTTTGTCGAGCCCGAGTTCGCGCACGGCCCGAAGCCGACGCTCCCCCGCGACAAGCTGGTAGCCTTTTTTTTCTTTTCGAGCCAACAGTGGCTGCAGCAACCCATCTCGAGAAACAGATGTCTTCAATGCTTCCAGCTCCGCCATCGGAAAATCTTTTCTTGGCTGTTGCGGATTTTCCCGGATCTCATCGGGACTCACCAACAGGACCACGGGCGCCTGGTCTCCGGCTCCCGCGCTGGCCGGTTTCACCCCAGCCACCGCTTTCTCCTTCGAAGTGTTCCTGGTGGCTACTTTTTTCCGGGGGCTCTTCGCCCTATTAGGCTTTTTTCTGTCATTGCCGGTCCGGGTCGGAACATCCCCCCCGTCCTTTCCAAGCAACATTTCCAGCCCGCGCCCTAATTTCCTCTTAGCCATTCGCCATCACTTCCCGAGCCAGTTCGACATAGGCCCAGGCCCCTTTCGATTCACAGTCATATTGAAATGCCGGGCAACCATGGCTGGTCGCCTCCGCCAAGAGGACGTCTCTTGGAATAACAGATGAGAAGGTTCCGCCTTCGAAAAACTCGGCGATCTGGTCAACCACATCATGCGAAAGGTCCAATTCCTGCGAGAACATCGTCAGGAGAAGCCCTTCTATCTCTAAATCAGGATTTGTATTTTTCTTTACTTTTTTAACTAATGGCAATATCTGGCTCAGGCCCTCCATCGCGTAATATTCGCATTGAACAGGGATAATGAGCCCATCGCTGAGCTCAAGAGCGAGGGTCGGAAGCCCTGCCAGTGATGGGGGGCAATCAAGAATGACGTAATCGAACGGCTCGGCTGCTGCTCGTATCCTCTGGCGGAGCTTATCGGCGTCAGCCGCCTCGAGGTCCCTAACAATACCCAGGTTGGATGCTTCCGGACTGGAGGGCAGCACCCAGAGATTCTCATATTCTGTCTCGCAGATGAATGGCTCAAGCGGATCTCCATTCAGCAAGGCGCTCAAATAAGGAAACTCGTCTGAGCCTGCAGACGGGACCTCGACCCCCACCCCGCTGGTCGCATTCGCCTGCGGGTCAAGATCCATGAGCAGGACCTTGCGACCCGCCAGGCAGAGGCTGGCGGCCAGGTTGATCACCGTGGTCGTTTTTCCGACCCCACCTTTCTGACTCGCAACCGTAATTGCTCTGGTCACTTCACCACCAAATCTGCACGCAAACTTTCGACAGACAACGTGGGGAACTTTAGTCGCCGATGGAGACGCTTTCAAGGCCTAAAACAGCACAGAGCATCGAATCAATGTTCCACGTGGAACATCTCAGTAAAGACCATCCATCGTAAAAGCCCGATCTGCATGGACATGCTCACAGCTGGAATGTTCCACGTGGAACAACCCGCCACCGCGAACAGTTAAATTCATCACGAGGCACCTGGCGCCGCTGCCATCTTGCTATACATAGGCACCCGGAACATCCGGCACCTACAGGCCATCCAGGCAGGACCCAATCCAGCAGCAGACTACCCGGCAGAGGGCACGCATCTCCAGAGCGGCATAAATGGATTTTAAGCGCGCGCGCGCGGCGGGGTGGCTCCGACATCGCGCGGCGGGGGCCGCGCGCGACAGAGGCGAACCTCGGGCCTCTCAGGGCCCATAACATCCTGGTGGGAGGGCCGGCCTCCCAGACATACGAAACCCCTAGCGCGCCTGGCGTATGAACGCTACGGCCGCCCCAAACGGCACCCCGATCCAACTGTCCCGCATCCACAGACGCAAATAACGAGCTGGCTGTTCCACGTGGAACATCTGCATCATGCTGCTGCAATTTCCCGGGACAGGTCGCCGAAGAAGGCGACCCGACCCAATGCGGGGGAGATCACACAAGAATACAAAGATTGATTTATTATTATATATTGCCTGTAATATTTTATTGTCTTTTTAGAAATATCGCATTGAAAACGCCGAATAGAGCCGGAACAGAGCTCTTAAGCGTCCATAAAGCGCCGCCCATCGGGCTCCGCGGAAGCCATCGCAAGGTGGTGGATCCGCCTGAGAATGGACGCGGCCGACAAATTCACTCGCAGGCACGGGACGAAACTGGGAACGGACTCCGCCCCCTCGACTTTGTCCAGGGGCGCTCGATGGAGATCAACTCGAGGCGTCTTCGCCCGGGTTGCTCAGATCTCCTTTTTTCCGCTTTCCCGAATCATCGCCGGGCGGTGGGGGGGGATCATCGTCAACGGGTGAAGTGGGAGCGTCGTCGACGGGCGAAGGGGGAGCGTCGTCGCTGGCGTCTTCGATTTCATCCTGAACGCCCTTGATCCCCTTTTTAAATTCGACGATCGATTTGCCCATGCTCTTGGCCACCTTGGGAAGACGCGAGCCAAAAAGCAGGAGCGCAATGATGCCGATGACGATGATTTCCGTTCCTCCTGGTAGACCGAAAAAGGCCAGATACGTATTCATAGACATAGGATCTCTCATCCGAAACGGGCCGCCCGACAGGCGCCCTTATCCTTCAGCCTCTATGGAGCTACCGCGATCCCCTGTACTTCAGCGGCCTACGGAAAAACGCCCCGAAAGAGGCCTGCGGGCAATTCTCTGGACATCCGGCATCAAGCGCAAACAAGGTCTACTTCTCTCACGCTTATCACCCAGAGGTTAATCAGCAGAAGCATTTTAACTGCTTCAATCGTAGTATCCATACAATTCCTCGCCCAGGCGCTTCGCGATAGTCTTCAGGAGGAGCAGCTCGATCTCTCTCGGATTGTCGAATCCAAACTCCACCCTGAACTGGCCTTCGTGCCCCTTGTCGCGGCCCACGCGCCACCCCTTGCGTTGCCAGACCACCCTGGCTTTTTCAGTGTCAAGGACCCTGTAGCTTACCACCGCCGTCGCATTGAAAAAGCCGACCGATCGGCGATCTTTCAATTGAAAATCCTCGATGGTGCCCTCTACAAGAAAACGCGCCCCAACGCTCCTGCCGATACTGCCCCAGTCAGAATCGCTCAGACGAGGCTTGGCCCAGTCACGAATCGTTTTCTGGGCCTCATCGACACGCTCTCCTGACACAAAGATGGCATCGGCCTCCTGGGTCTCAGCCCAGACCTTGATCGTTTGAACGACCCTGAGTCCGCGGCGTGATTCGCCATACCACAGATCAGCTCCTGAGGTGGTCTCTCGGAACGGCACCAGCAGGACTGTCTCACCTTCCAGCCCGACACCTCCGTTAAACTGGGCGCCGTGCCAGGAGGAAAAGCACCCGCAAATCGACAACGGCAACAGCAGGGCAAAGGAAAACGGTATTTTCTTCATCATCTCGGTAGTCACCTAAAACGCGCCGCGGCAAGGGAAGAAGAGAGCCCGATACCGTGGCAGTTTAGCGCGATGTGGGTAGACAGGCAAGCGGATCGGAGGGGAGGGGGTCAGTCGCGAAGGAACTCTGGAACACCAGGCCAGGGCTCTTTGCCTTCGACGTGGTTGAGATATTCGATCTCGATTTCATCCTTCGGCTTTCGGATAACGATGACCGGGGCCTGCTCGCGAAAGCCTGGGCGGCGCTTCTGTGGACGACGATCGGCTATGGTCGCCGGCGAATTCCTGGAGCCGATCAACACCAGACGCTTGGGGAAGGCATGGTACTCGACACGCCCAGCATAAGCCTGGTAGGGCCCTGAATTGATGGTTACGTTGCCGCCGAGGCGATCGCCGCCTGTTCCGATAATATTTGAGGCGGAGGCCCAGGGCAGGCGCTGGTTCACAGCGAGACCGGCCGCGGGATTCACATGCAAAGCCAACCGTTGGGCAACGACCTGCCAATGCTTGCCGGCACCGGCGCCTGGCGGGGCCTGCGGCTGAGACTTCCCGGCTACGTGAAAATTCGCCATCACGTTTCTTTTAAAGCTCACAAGAACCATACGTCGCAACGGTGCCCCCTCGGTCTCGCCGACCGCTTCGTAAAGGTAGGCCTCGATTTCCTGCGCATCGATGGCGTCAACTCGCTCGGCCCTTGGTTTTCCATCATCAGCATCGCCAGCCAATGCGCCAGCCGCCTCCAGCCCGTCCTTAAAATGCTGCAGCGTCTGTCGACGGCCATCCCTGGAAAAGATCTTCACCTTGTTCTGCTCACGGTCATAAACAAGATCGTCGCCCCTGAGCAGAACCGACATCTCCCTGCTATAAAGCAGCACCTTGTCTTTCGCCGCGAGCCCCGACAGCTGGAGTTGTCCGTTCTGGTCTTTGCCCAGCCGAATCTCGAGCTCATTGGTCTCAAACTCCCAGACCATCTTGGGCCCGCCGGGCTTGCCTCCGAGACCGCCGTCTTTGTCCCTGTAGGCCCCCTGGCTCAATTCACCCTTCACCTCCGAGCGCAGGGTCACGCTCTGTCCCTGTTCGTCGTAGATAATCTCCCGAGCTCGAACCGGCCCCTGCAACTCTTCATGGTCAAACCACATCGATTGCAGGTCATTTCCGAAGAATCGCAGTTTTCGTCCCGAGGAGGTCCAGGATGCTTTTTCTCCACGCATCTCGAAGCTCCGGCCGCTCACCATCAGGGGGGTTCCCGCCACGGAATTCGCCGTAAGCGCCTTGATCGACCGCAGATCCCTCAGGACACCTCCATCGGTATCGCCGGATGGATCCGCCCCTTCGGCGCCCTCATCAAATTCGATCTCGGCACGGGCCGCCTGGAGCAGAAGATCCGGGCGGCTGGTGATCTCATCTCCCCTGTAGAGGCGCACCTCCACATCATCGCTCAGAGCACACCGTCGTGATTCCTGTTCAAAACGAATCTTGCCGGCCAGCACGACCCCGCCTTTTTTCTCGAGTTGCGCCCGCTGCTTCTGCGTACCGGTCAACTCAATCGCCTTCTGCCTGGCAAGCAACTGCACCTCAGGGGCTGAAAAGCGGTAAAGCCCTCCGGAGCGAGTCGTCAGCCTGACCGGTCGGGTTCCATCTCCACGGGCCAGCGCCTTCTCAAGGGCCTTTCCTCCTTCAAATAAAAGCCCCAGATAATCCGACTGGATCTCAACAACACGGGAAGTAGGGGATCCGGCCTTCTGCTCGTCTTTTGGTCTATCCTTACCTTCTGTGGGGTCCTGGGCGAGAAAATCATCCAGATCGACCTTGGCGCTGACAGAGCCCTCGAACCAGGCCCCCTCGGGCCCGCCATCGACAATCAGGTTGATCTTCCTGGCCTCGACCCAGCTCTCGCCCTGCGAGAGCCTGGGAAATTCCTTTTCGGCACCCTCAAGGGTCGCCTGCTGCAGATCGGCTCGGTAGGTCAGCGTTTTCCCGCTGGCCTGGAACGAATGCTCATCGACTCCGTTTTCTCCATCCCCTGTGGCCTTACGCCTCCAGCCCTTACTGCGTAAAACAACTCCCCTAGCATTATTGCTCCGCGCAATAAAGTAGGACAAGGCGCCCTTCTCATCTCCCTTTTCCTCCATCCCGTTAAACGCCACCTCAACCTCATCCGCATCGAAATCGAGCTGTTCGAGTTCATCCCGGACCCTCGGCGGCTCCTTGCGGCCAGCGTCGCCTCCATCCCCGGAACCACCTCCCGGCTGGGTAACAAACCTCTCGGCGCGCGATCTGGCCTTTCCACGACGATCTTCTTTTCCCGTCATCTTGAACGACCCTGAAACGTCCTGCAGGAAAAGCCGTTCATTCTGCGGTCGAATAACAGCCCTCTTGGCCACAAAGTCCACATCGGGGCCCTGCAAGGTGGGGCGACCCGTCAGCACACCCTCGAACGTCCTGCCGCCCGACTCGCCGGCAACCGCCCCCGCCACATTCACCCATTCGAGCTTGTCTCCATCGAGAAGATAGGTTCGGGCATCGCGGGCAATAAGTGCCCTGACCCGACCCCCTTCCCATGTGGCTAGAGCACGCCGGGGTATTGGGTTCTTTCGCCTGTCATCAATCTCCAGCTCGAGCTTCTGGCATTCGAAACGTGTATTGCCGAGAACCGGGGCCTCTATCCCCGATTCAGGCTGAACACCCCTAAAGATAGCCACATCTTTATTGAACGTGATAAAGGTCGCCTCCCTGCCGGCCTCCTCCTGCGGAGAACGGCTGAATCGAAGATCCAGGTGACCACTGCAGGTGACGACCACTTTTTCTTTGCCGGCCACGGTGGGGGGAGCTTTCTTGTCCGTATCCGAAAGGGTCAGGCCGCCGGCGACATCCGGATCCAGGTAGGTATAAACCGGCGGGTTGAAGCTGAGCTTCTCAATGCCGGAGGAGCCCGAATGACCCTCGAGCCCAGCCGGGCTATATACCTCCAGATAAGGACTCTTAATAAAGACCGGCTTTTTTGAGCTGAGAATAAAACGGGGCTTTTCCGATGCCTGGGTCTCGTTTTTGAACAGCAGCTCTTCAAAATGGAAGGTGGTGCCTTCATGCGTCGTACCCTGGCCGTTTAGCAGCGCAACAGTAACCAGCCCGCTGCCTTTGACCAATCCACCGGTGCGATGGTAAACCGCGCTGGCAAACTCCAGGAGCAGCCCCCTGGACTTCTTGTCTTTCCCCTTCGCCGGGACAGCCCGATCTCCCTCGTAGATCGGAATATCAATCGCCCCATTCTTCAGTTCGAGGCTGTCCAACTCGTCAATCCGAGCGCCATCCTTGAGGTCCCCCGGAGGCAACTCGGCTCGAAGTGTGAAATTTCGCCGGCCCAGCTTGACGTTCCAGAAATCAAAATCCAGGTAGTTCTTGTCGGCCCCGTCCTCGGTGACATTGCGACTGACTCGGAGGCCGACCTGCCCCTCAGCTGGATCCCCGAACCAATGCTTGAATTCACCCGTGGCGACGATAAAAAGCCCCAGCATGCTCAGAAAAACCACGATGAAGAATGCGGCTGCTTTCACGAGAACTTCTCCAGAACTGACTTTAAAAGGCCCCGGGCCTCCAGGACCAACTCAGCGACCTCCCGCACGGCTCCCTGGCCTCCATCGGCGCTCGTCACATATTCAGCCCGCTTCCTGACCTCCGCATGGGCATTGGCCACCGCCACCGGAAAGCCGACAACGCCAAGGCAGGGGAGGTCGTTGACATCATCCCCAATGTAACAGACCTGGGCCGGCTCCAGATCCTGGCCGCGGATAAGGTCTTCAAGATGCTCCTTCTTTCTGCTGATCCCGGTCTGGCAAAGCCTGATCCCGAGGCCACGCGCCCGATGGTCGACGGCGGGACAGCGGCGCGCCGACAGCAGAGCCACCTCGATACCGGCATCCATCAGCAGCCGGATGCCCATCCCATCAACGACCGAGAAATTCTTGAACTCTTCGCCCCGGTCATTAATTCCGATAACTCCGTCCGTCAGGGTCCCGTCCACATCGCAAACGACAAAATGAACGTTGTCTGCCGACATACAACCTTCCGGCAAAGTGTGCTGGCATCTTCACTTCCGAGGCTGCCCGCAAAGGCCGGACAGTCCGGTGAATTCCCATAATCCACCGCAAGGGGATTGTAGGGGCCTCAACAGGATTGGCAAGGAAATAGGACGTTAGAGCCCTTTCGCGCCCTCGAGTAGATTGTCGAGAACCGCCGGCTCGGCGAGAGTTGTCGTATCGCCGAGATCGTCGATGTTTCCCTCTCCTATCTTCCTCAAGATACGCCTCATGATCTTGCCGCTTCGGGTCTTCGGCAGACCCGGCGCAAATTGGAGACGATCGGGTGTGGCGATGGGGCCAATCTGCTCACGCACATGCCGAACCAGATCCGCCTTGAGCTCGTCATCCGGCTCAATACCGCTGGCCAGGGTCACGAAGGCATAGATTCCCTGCCCCTTGATCTCGTGCGGCATCCCAACGACCGCCGCCTCGGCAACATCCCGATGAGCCACCAGGGCGCTTTCTATCTCGGCGGTTCCCATGTTGTGGCCGGAGACGATGATAACGTCATCGACGCGGCCGGTGATCCAGTAGTACCCGTCCTCGTCTCTGCGACAACCATCACCAGTGAAATACTTGCCGGGGAATTGCGAAAAATAAACCTTCTTGAACCGTTCATGATCGCCATAGACCGTTCTCATTATCGACGGCCAGGGGTGGCGAATGCAGAGATTGCCGCTGGCCTCGCCCTCGAGTTCTTTTCCCTCATCATCCACCAGAACCGGCTGTACACCGAAGAACGGCAGGGTGGCGGAACCCGGCTTGGTTTCGATCGCCCCGGGCACGGGAGTAATCAGAATGCCGCCCGTCTCGGTCTGCCACCAGGTGTCGACAATAGGACACCGTCCCTTGCCCACGTTTTCATGGTACCAGCGCCAGGCCTCAGGGTTGATCGGCTCGCCGACCGTTCCCAGGAGTCGAAGCGAGGGCATCTCATGGGAAGCCGTCCACTCGGTGCCCTCGCGCATGAGAGCCCGGATCGCCGTGGGGGCGGTATAAAAAATGTTTACGCCATACTTCTCGACGACATCCCAGAAGCGGCCGTGGTCGGGATAGTTGGGGATCCCCTCGAACATGAGAGTGGTTGCGCCGTTGGCAAGGGGCCCGTAGACGATATAGCTGTGCCCCGTGATCCAGCCGATGTCCGCGGTACACCAGTAAATATCTCCCGGATGGTAATCGAAGACGATCTCGTGCGTGAGAGACGTATAGAGCAGGTAGCCCGCCGTGGAGTGCAGGACCCCCTTAGGCTTCCCAGTGCTTCCGGAGGTGTAGAGTATGAACAGAGGGTCCTCTGCTTCCATGACCTCGGGCTCACAATCGCCGCCCTGATCCGCAACGAGGTCGTGCCACCACAGGTCCCGGCCGTCCGTCATTACGACCTCTTTCGAGGTGCGCTCAACAACGATGCAATTGCGCACGCATTCAAGCCCCTCAACCGCTTCATCGGTAATTCCCTTCAAGGGGATTGTCTTGCTGCCGCGCAACCCTTCATTGGCGGTGACAACGACGCTGCAGGAAGAATCGAGGATCCTGGTACGCAGGGAATCAGCGCTGAAGCCGCCGAAAACAACGCTGTGAACGGCGCCGATGCGAGCACAGGCCAGCAACGAGACGGCGAGCTCAATCACCATCGGCAGGTAGATGCACACCCGATCGCCCTTTTTGACGCCGATGGAGCGCAGGCCCGAGGCAAAACGACAGACCTCGGCGTGAAGCTCCCGGTAGGTCAGGCTTTTGGATTCGGAGGGATCGTTTCCTTCCCAGATAATCGCCACATCCTCGCCTCGCCCGGCCTCAATATGCCGATCCAGGCAATTCACCGAAGCGTTCAGCTGTCCTCCCTCAAACCAGCTGATCGAAGGTTCCGCAAAATCCCACTCGCAGACCTTGTCCCAGGGCTTGATCCAGTCGAGTCGTTCAGCCTTCTCAGCCCAGAAGGTCTCGGGGGTCTCAATGCTGCGCTGGTATTCCCGACTGTACCGCTCAAGGCTACCGAAGTGAGCGCGCTCGCTGAAGGCCGTCGGCGGCGGGTATTTTGGATCCTGTCCCTCAGACATCGTATTCCCTCCCGGGGTTGTTCATTGGCATAACGGCCCAGAGAATATAACCCATTTTCCCCGCGGGATGGGAGGCCCGGACAAGGGCCGGGAGGAAGGATGTGCTAAACTCGTGACGACATGACCATCCACGCAGCAAGCTTGGGCACCCTGAAGGCCGATGATGCCTGCAAGACAGCCAGCGCTATTCTCGATGAGGGGTTTGAGGGCCTGGTGCTCGAGGCCCCCCTTCACCACGATGGCTGGAACGCTCTGCGCGAGCTGCTGCCAAGAAATTCGGTGAAGGCGATACGCCTCTTTCTGCCCTATCCCCGCGCCCTACGACCGGGGGCGCCTTCTCCATTCGTTGCCGCAGCGGGCGGCCGCGAAGAACGCCGTGCCGCTCTTGCCCAAGCACAAAAGTCGCTGGAGGCGGCTGATCGGCTAGGGGTGCCCCTGGTCCTCCTCCCGATGACCCGCCTCGACATTCCAGGCCTCTCGCCGGATTACATGGCGCCGACCGACTCGATAGAAGGCGAAACACTGCGCCTGAGGTCAACCGATGAGGAGGTGCGTACGCGAATGGATTCTCTCCTGCTGCTCCTTTCGTTTCTGCTGGAACGCGCCGAGCGCTACGCCACGACCATCTGCCTTACGCCCGGCAATCGTTCCGGCGAGCTGCCGTTGACGCCTGAGGCCCTGGCCTGCCTGGAAGAATTCGAGGGCGCCCCTCTAGGGCTCTGGCTGGACACCTGCCGCCTGCCGGGGGAATTCCTGCGGGTACCACACATCGCGGACACCGCCGGCCTGGTATCGGGGCTCGAACTGTTCGACAAGATAGAGGGCGCCTCGGTAAGCGATGAGACGCCCGAGGGAACGCCCTGCAGCCCGGGGGAGGGCGTCGTCCCGTGGGACCTGATCGCCAGCAGCCTGCGGAGCCTGCCGCTATTGTGCGTAAACGCACCCGCCGTCGACGGCCTTGCCGAAGGGTTGCGCTTTCTAGGCGGCCTCGATGGAGAAAGGGAGGCGCCGGGAGAACTTCTTGATGGATGAGGAGCCGGCTGGAACCAGTTCGCCTACGGCAACGCGGCAAGGATCGCCCGGGCCCGCTCTCGCCGCTTTTCATCCGGCTCGGTCTCGATGAAGAGCCCGAAGAACTTCCGGCTCTTCTCAAGGCGCCTGGCATGAAAATGAGCGTAGCCCAGGTTGAAATACGCCTCAGCGGAGATCTCCTGCGCAGGATGCGTAGCGACATGATGTTCCAGTACCCTGGCCGCCTTTTCCACCTGCCCGCCCGCGATCAGGCCCTCGCCCAGCTTCTGCTCCAGGCTCGAGTCAAACCTCGCCGAGTTGTCCTCGTCGATACACCGAGCGTAGGTTGTGTAGGCCGTATCGAACTCCCTATCTTTCAGGAATGCCTCGATGGTGTCTTCATCCGACTCCTCCCCCGATGCACCAGCCATGCTGAGAGCATCTTCTTCAACAACCAGGGCATAGTCCTGGTCCGTCTCGACCTCTTCGCCTCCCACGGAACTGGACAGGCGTGCGTTTACATCGGCAGCGCTGATCCGCGTGCTCGAATATCCACCCGTACCCTCGTCAGCCTGGCCGCCTGAATCCGCTCCGTCTCTCTCCATCGGCTGAAGAAAAGCCCCTGCGGATTCCTCCTTTCGCCGCCTGCCGGCAAGCAGAAACCAGCTGAGCCCGAGAACGGCAGCGCCTATAGGAACCACGATCATCCACAACCGATTCTCCCGGATCCAGCCGGCCAGGCCGGGAGACTGGATTGTTTTCGGTTCTCCGGCCTCCTCGGCCGCAGGCTCTTTCTTACCGGTCCCCGTGGAGGCCTGTCCGCCCTTGGAAGAACCGGCCGCCCGGCTCCCGGCCGGCGTTCTCAAGCCTGCCCTTTCCGTTGGCGGCGCAGTAACCTTTCGGCCGCTCAAAGATTTCTTCGTTCGCGATGTCGAAATCTTCGGTTTTCCGCCGCTGGATTGCGCCGACACGTCACGGTTCAGCAACGGAAACGAAACCGCCAAGGCCACGATGAGCAAAAGAAGGCCGCTGTGTTTATTGAAGAACATTGATGAATTCCCAGCTTGAAAGACAGTGAGATGAAAGCGGACAACTCGGGAGTCGAACTGTCCTTCAACTTCAACAGGAATCGCCCATCGATTCTACCAGATGAGACAAACCGAGCTTGGACTGTTTTGACAAAGCATCTCGAATGCCCTCTCTGATCAATGCCGAGGCCGAGTGAAAAGAAGTGACGAATCAGTGGGTTGCGGTCTGGACAAGTAGAGATCGGGCGTTACGATACCTTCTCGTCTCAGGCTGGGGGTTGTGGTTTCAGTCCCGCCTGAAACTTGTTTTACCGTTTTTTTAGGAGAAGTATTTTTATGTGGTTTGAAGAAGACGAAGAAGTGGCCCCGGAAATCACGAACGAAATCCCCAGTAACGACGACGGCGATGATGCCGGTGGCGGCGACGGTGGCGGCGATGATGCCGGTGGCGGCGACGGTGGCGGCGATGATGCCGGTGGCGGCGACGGCGGCGGCGATGATACATCGGAAGAGCACGCGTCAGAACTACATT
>Ga0310345_10001056_pt1 | contig 32929 bp, 51 predicted proteins | sample HC15DNA20500_MG_FD_204667 | JGI IMG/M metagenome (GOLD analysis project Ga0310345, IMG submission 204667) | Marine microbial communities from station ALOHA, North Pacific Subtropical Gyre - HC15-DNA-20-500_MG | ecosystem: Environmental > Aquatic > Marine > Oceanic | place: Pacific Ocean: North... | reverse complement strand
AAAAATCCTGCGTGTCATAGGGATGGTTTTAGCCTCTATTACGACTGTACTTCTGGTTCTTGCAGGTGTCATTGGCGTAGCTATTTCCTTTATCGACCAGTATCAGATTGGCAATGTCATTCATTGGTTGTCTCCAGTTTTGCCATTCCGATGGGAAAATATATTTGGAACTGAAGCATGGTTTGTTATAACTGACCAGTTTGTATTCGATACGATACTTTCCGCTCAAGCGAATTTTGTCTGGACTATATCTGGTTCAATCGGCTTGATAGTTTTGGGATTCATTATCCATGTTAGAAACTTTAGAACATGGTGGAGAACGCTTAAAGCTACTCCAATGGTACTTGTAAGAAGTCCCATCAGCGCCTATAAAAAAATAACTGTTTGGAGAAATTGGGTTATCTCCAAAGTGGAGTATTTAAACGCAGAAAGTGCCAAGTGGAAAACCGCATTCAATATTGCAAAAGCACCATATAGTTTTTTAAGAATGATGGGGCTATCCCCACAGATGGCTATAGGATTATTAGCGGTCGGAGGTACGGCAGGAGCAGGTGTGGCAGTCAACGAAACAATCTTGGCTGAAAGAAGTTTTAGCAATGGAGACTCAGGTATTTATTCAGCCCCTGCACAACATCCAGACCCTACTCTTGAACAGACTATGGCATGGAGACAGGAGAATAGTGGATTAGGCAAAGAAGATAATACGTTGAGGATTGTTCTTGGCACTACTCCTGTCAGGGAGATTCGCATCGAAAATGTCACAGTTGGAACTATTTATACTGGAGGAGCAATACCGTCTTCTGCTCATACTTCTGCTGGAGGAACTGCGGCTAGTGCCACAGCAATATTGATTGGTGGAACGGTAGTCTCTGGAGGTACTGACACTGTCCTAGAAGTAGGTGAAATGCTAATTGAAAAGTCCAGATGTACGTTTATGTACTTTGATAATATTACTGCTCACACTATCAATGTCATTGGAAATGCTTCAGATGGTCAAAGCATAAACCAGACTCCGGGAACTTCTAGGATGAGAGCAATCGGTGGAGGTCATCATCAGGCTGAAGCGATGGTTACTTCTGGAGGTTCATATGACCGAATCCATATTGATGCTCCAACTACCGCAACAAATGGAAAGATTGATAAGTTAGTCCTGAGTAATCTATATACCGAAGGAGGTTCTTGTTCCTTCGATAAAATGAAGATTGGAACATTGACTATTCAGCTTAATGAAGTAGGTGGCGGAGGTAATGCAGGTGTTTCGGATGGATTTGCTACTAAGGAATTTAAGATTAACCAGAGCGTCACCGCAGCCAACTGGAATGTTAGTGACAATGTTGAGGTGCTTATTGGTGCTCCAACAGTAACCGTGACCAATGAGTAAATCTATTAGGATTAAATATGTTTTTAAGTAGCATTCGACATTGGAGTAAGATGTTGTTAAATGGTCAAGACGCTGTAGAAACCGCTTATTGCTTTGCTTGTAAGGCAACGACTGAGGTGTATCAAATTACCTATATTCATCTGGACAATCCTAATAGACGCCAACTTCGTGGAGTTTGTAAGGTTTGTAAGACGAATGTAGCACGATTCGTTAAAGGACAATCATGAATATCGACATTGGAAAAATCAGACCTCAAATCCTGATAGGGATACTCTGCGCTACTGTGTTCAGCTGTATTGGATTATGGGTCGGCGTAGCATTGGAAGCTGTAGAAGTCATAACCGCTATCATCGGTGGCTTATTTGGCTTCTTGGGTGGAGTTTCGCTTAAAGTGCTTGAAAACGAATAGTCAACTATCAAAGTGGTATAATCGTTTCGGCGGTTCGTTGAGTTTGGTCGCTCCCGAATCACTCCTTATTAGTGGGGAAATCTTCTTCTATTGGTTTCTCTATTTACCGAGATTTCCTCACTTCCAAGGGACAAATAAAAACCCCCACCGTTAAGCAGGGGTTCTGAGCGATTGTTCGGTTCGCTAATCCTTAGAGTAATTATCTCATCTCTTCCTCCACCCTTTTTTTTAGTTCATGAATTTTCTGCTTTCTATAGAGAGGGCATCTACTGCTTGCCATGTGGTTCATTACCGTACATTGCTCAGTATGGATAACCTCAAAGTTGTAATGAGGATTGGCGTCATTGGTATAAACCCTCTTGTCCAACTGTATATTCCTTAATTGATTCTGGAGTTTCCATAGTTCATCATGGACACGGTTTAGATCATCACTCCACCATTGATTCGTATACCTGTCTACCTTAGACATCGCTCTCATTACATGCCTTAGAGTAATCTCAACAGCTTCAGCTTTTGCTTTGGTTGATTGTTCTTGAGTCATCTTAGTTCCCACCTCCAATTGTCTGCGATGTGACTCTGCAAGCTTCGTAGTTTCTTGCTAGATACTCCATGTTTAACATAATCTCGGTAGACCCAACCTTCCGGTAAATCAACGTTCTGGCATCTAAGTCCATGTTCTTGGTGATCATGGCATGGATTCCACTTCTAAGGTCGATCCCAGAAGGTTCTGTTCCTGTTAGTTCCTCGACCGCATCAAATAATTCTGTCATATCTTGAGCCTTCAACATATTAGTTTCCCCCTTTGCAGGTGTGAAGAATTCCCTTCGAGCTTCCGCAGAAGGCGCATCCGCCTTTCTGGACTTTCTTGATCTCCCCGAATATCTGGTTCAATTGCTTCTTGGTCATTGGTCGCTCCTTACTCCTTTTCTTATTTCTCTATGGTTCTATTATATAGAAACGGTTAACCAAATGCAACAGTTTTATACCTTAATTAGCACTAATTCTTGAGCAATTTGAGGCATAAAAAAAGACCCCCTAGGGACAATCTAGGGGGTCTGGGAGGACTGGGTGGTCTAGTTTTTAGGGATTGGTTATGGATTGACCACCCATTGGATCATACCATCTGTTAAGCCACATTGATATGTGTCATTGATGGCAGAATTTTATAATCCTCATAAGTCATATCAAGCCAGACATCAAATGTCTGAGGATGGGGGTCTTGAGAAACATCTAAAATAATTCTGCATCGAATTTCAGAATCATTATGGTCGAAGGTCTGAACTAGCGGATACAAGTTTTTCTTGATTCGATCAGACATCTCTACCAGTTTTTCATGGACTAGACTTCTATTGAACTTGGCTTTAATTGCCTTGTCATTGAGAATTAAAAGAGTCTTGTAATCTATATATTTAATTGTATGGTCATTGCGAATATTTGAATCTGTGTTCTTAGAATACATCGTGTTACCTCTGAGGCAGGGGTCAGGATGTTTCCCGACCCCTGCAATTAAGTGGTTTACAGAACTCCTGCCTTCTCACGCAAGCTGTCAAAAACCCTTTGTCTTATGCGCTGTCCGCCACCATACCAAGAGTTAAAAACTCTGGATTCCATAGCCTCTGGAGAAGTGTCTTCAAGACTGTCAAGGCTTCTTCCAATTGGTCGGTAGTGGTCGGTGAATTCAGTAATTGCCATGTAAGCATCAAATGCGCTCTGACCTTCAACTCCGACACCTTCGGTGAACAGGTCTGTCAGTTTTTCAACTGCAACTCTTGCAACACCTTTCAATTCCTTATCGGCATCGTAGCCTTTCGGCGCCCAAATATCACGAGCCAATTCTTCCATATCGCTAATCGTGAACTTCGTATCAATTAACCTGTTGCAGTCATTGATAAATAACTCATTCGTAGCATCCAGTAATCCTAGAAGATTTCGTGCCTCTAGAGTCCTGTCCAGTATCATGGAAGTGTGCTTGGCACGGAACTTAAAATCATTTCCTCTTGCATTGGCTAGAGCCATGCTCAAGGTATTGGCGCAAACCACATTGACTCTAGTGTGGTCAATTCTCAGGGCTGATGTCCCATCATGAGAATTTGTTAGCAAAATATTCTGAACAATCTCATGTCCATTATCTAACTTCAACTCATTTGGTAGTCTCACCATCAACCAGATTCGTCTTCCACCGCCGAGTGTTCCAACGGTATGATATTTCGCATCTGTATTTCCTATCACAGAATCAAAAAAGCTAAATGCTTCGATGTTCTGGACTGGAGTGTAGTGTTCGCCCATTATGGCAAAAACCTGTTGAGTGTCATCTCGAACAATTGCTCTTTTACCTGCAACTGATACAGGGACTTCAATGTTCTTGCGCCCCTGTTTCTTGGATTCCATAACGTAGACTTCCTTCCTCTCTACGCCCCAACCCATTCCAGACGCTTCTATGGCTTCTTCAGCTGTCATCGCCTCAACTGGAACTTTACTTCCTAGTCCATGCCACGGCTCAATTCCCGAGCCTTGACTGTATGCGAATTCTGCTTTATCTGCGGTCATCGTAATTTCTGCGGGCATTTTATGCCTCCTGTTGATTATTGGTCGCTCGTATGTTCCGCTTCTACTCCTATTTGGGCGGTCTATTGGTTTTTTCTCTATATACCCATGATACACTATCCATTGACGGAGTGCAACCGTTTAGGGTATCATTAAAGGAACTTAATAAGGAGGTAAAAATGCCGAATCCCAAGATATGGGGAACAATCCGTGAATGCGTAGAGTTCTTTGAAACAGAAGGGCGAACTTTAACTCGCCAACGTGTTTTCAAACTCTTACAAGACGGAAGGTTAGGGAAGTCCAAATTAGTGGAAACCCCTAGAGGTAACGTGTGGTATATTCGTAAACCGTTCGTTATTGAAACCCGAAATTCAGATAAAGGGGGCAGACCCAAAAAACTGCAAGGAGTATAGGAGTGGTTGATGTAAAGAGCGACCTGCGTCGATATATCGCATCTAGGATAGACGACTTAACCCCTGAGACTGATTTACTACTATCAGATGCTACTGATCAAGAATTGATTGCATTGAAAGTTGAATTAGGTGAGCACCATCAGAAACTTTACGAACTTGGAGACATAGTGGATTACCACTTAACCAAGCGTTTAGAAACTGCTGAAGGTCAAAAAATCAAAGGGAAAACTCACGATGTGGCAATAGCCCCGACCAACATCGAAATGTACTCTGAGAGGAACAAACTGATAATCAAGAACGTAATGAAAGGAGCATTAGACGATCTTGTACAAGAAGGGGTGATGGCTTTGCCGTCAAGAATCAAAACGACCAAACACAATCGAAAATCGTAGAGGAATAACATGACTCAAGAAGTAAAAGATGGAGTTCACTTAGAAAATTGCGATATTGCAATTCTAGGAATAGAAGAAGAAACATCATGGGGATATCGCTTATTGATAAAACCTGAGTGGTCACAATATGCCATGAAATCCACCATTAGAAAAAATGCTGTACTGGATGGACAGATTGAAGAAATCAGGGAGCAATGTCCAGACGCTTTCAAGGCAAAATTAGCAATGGACAACGGCAAACTCGATGAAGTGCCTGTTCTTAATAAGAGTGCAGTTTTAATTCGTGGAAATGCTAAAAATACAGCTACTGAGACAATTACTGACGATCAGGGAAACAGCTACGAGCGAGTAATGGCTGACAAGAAAGATTTGAAGTGGAGTTATTTCTGGGATGTTCATGAAATACTTGGAAATGTCGAACCAACCACGTCTGTGAATTTACCTAATCCACAAACACAAACCACTCTTGGAGCTACAGTAAAAGCACAGGGTGACATTAGGGATTATGGAATGAACCGCAGAACAGCATTGATGCAAGCTGTTGCAATGTGCGATGGATTAAATCGTGGCAGACAGATAGAGACTCAAATAGACGAAAGGGACATCTTAGTGGTAGCTGACCAGTATTTTGACTGGCTACAGCAACCCACAACACCGGATGAACCAGTAAAATCACAGCCAATTACCCAAGAATCTAATAATGCGCCTATTACGGAGTCTCAGAAAAGCGCAATGACGGAATATGCTGAAAGTCTTGGTGCAAGTGTTGTAGGTGAAGTTCCAGAGGGCTTAGAAACAATGGGTGACTTATCAACTTACTTAATTGAAGACCGTAAAATCACGATGGACTCAATTAAGATGATTTTGGGCAATTTAGGATTTTCAGATTCAGCAGACTACTTCAAAAAGAACGGCGGAGTGACTCCCCACAATGTCCGTACACTTGGAATTAAGATTATCAAGGAAAACACCGCTATAAGCGGTGATCTTCCGTGGTAGACCTTTATTGTAGAACTGACGGCTGTAATACACATGATTTCAAGGTTAACGCAGGGGGAGTCTGCGCCTATGTTGATTTCATGTGGTTACAAGAGCAGATGATTAAAAAACCACCTCCACAGCAGATGGAATTTGACGGTTTCAGAGAATTGGAGCAAAGACTCTCTCAAGGAGAGGTTTTTGAATATCATGATCCTGACCCACCGCCGAAACCACTAATCAGGAGTCCTAAATCTTCAAATGGGGGTGGAGTGCCACTATGACGCAAACAGAGAATTTTCAACAATTAACAGTACCCGAAATCAGCAAAATCGGGGATGACCTTTATGAGCTTGAGTGGGATGAAGGCATTCATGTCAAAATCAACCAATTTTATGCTCACCGAGATAAAAACATAGACGCTGAAATCACGATTACCGATTATCATGAATCCAACGTACATATTCTTGGACCTCAAAGGTTCTCCCTGACCAAATCCCCTAGAGCCTTACTAAATGACTTAAAAGAAGAGTCCAGTCGAGATGATTGGAGCAAACGTATGAAACAAATCTCATATCTGGTGCTTAAAGACTATCGGCAGGGACAGCCAATTATGAATTTAGGATCGCAACCTAGACCAACCGCCCCAAGACACCGATTAGCTCCAGTCGCCTATGAAGGTGAAGCCACATTGGTCTATGGGACAGGCGGAATCGGTAAATCCATGCTAGTGCTGTATTTTGCCCATCTCATCCATAATGGAATTGGAGATGTTGCAGGTTTAGAAAGCGTGGTTCAAGGAAACGTTCTATATGTCGATTATGAGACAAATTGGCAGACCAACTGGTTGCGCTCTTACGATGTTCTGCAAGGTTTGGGCTTACCAAGTGAAACCGCAGAAGATCGTGAGAAACATATGGTGAAATACTGGTACGGCAGACACGCATTGGTTAACCATGTACAGGAACTTCAAGAGCAAATAGCCAGAGAAAATATCCAAGTCGTAATTATAGACAGCGCAGGACCTGCATGTGGAGGCACTCCAGAAGATGCCAATTCAGCACTTTCGTATTTCTCAGCATTGAGAGCAATTGCACCTGCAAATAAGTCATTGACCACGATAACAATTGGTCACGTTGCTAAGGGTTTTCAAGGCGCACAATCAGGACCATTTGGATCGGTATATTGGGTTAATTATCCACGTTCTACTTGGGAATTGAGAAAAAGCCAAAAAACAGGGGACTCTAAAATTGACTTAACCCTGCATCATCGAAAGACGAACTTAGGAAGGCTCTTGAACGCTATGGGGTTCAGTATGGACTTCAATAATGGGCTGAAAGTAGACAAAAGAACAGCAAAGGAACGCAAAGGGGGAGCAACTGCACAAGTAACCAAGATTCTAGAAGAATACAGAGATGATGGTCATGAACTCTATAAAGATGGAATGACTACGATTGATCTCCTAGAGGAATTAGAAATTGATAAGACAAAAGCGCAGAGTTTATCGGCAACCCTCTCAAGAGACTCTAGGGTCAGCTTTAATAGAGACTTAAATAAGTGGCAATTAGTTACTTGGTAAAGGAGTGAGAAAATGACCATGAAAAAGTTCCGTGAATTTCAAACAGAAGCATCAGCGTTAGGGAAACAGGCAGTAATGGATATGCCTTATACTCAGGACGCAATAAACAAGGGCGCATCCAGTACACAACCCCAACATAAACGCTCCCTAGAACAGGAGTTCTACCAGTTTCACAGGGAACATCCGCAGGTCTATAAAACCCTGATTTTCCTAGCGTCTGACTGGCAGAACAAGAAAGGCGCTGAGGCTAGATGCTCAATAGCAATGCTCTACGAAGTTGCTCGTTGGACTATGGATATGGGTGTTCAAGGATCTACACCGATTGCAGGGATGAAGATAAAACTAAACAATAATCACAAGGCTTTCTATGTGAGGATGATGATTCAAGAATACCCTCAATTTGAAAAGATGTTCTCAACCAGAACGCAAAAAGTAGAGAACTCATTAACTGATAATTGATAAGGTTGTAGATACTCATTAACATACGCCCCTTAACAGGGGCAGTATTGTTAATGGGTGTCGTATCTGTTAACCTATTGTCAATGGACAATACTAGAAAAAGGATAAACAGAAACAACCGAGCTAGAGGTAAAATCTACGAAAAAAGATCAGCTGAATTAGTCAACGGTTGGAGAAATTTAGACAAGTCTAGACCTCATACTGATGTTGAAAATAACACTCACGTCTACGAGATTAAGAGCACTCAAACAACTGTTCCAGTATGGATCAGGAACGCAGTAGCACAAGGTGAAAACGCCTCAAAAGAATCGGGTAAGAAGTTCGGAGGTATTATCAAGGTCTATACTAGAGGAGCAAAGGCACGATTTTTCTTAGTCCAAGAATTAACGGATAACACCGATGTATAGAAATGCTTCTTCCTATGAATCGAATAAAGTGCGTGAAGAGTTAACACCATCACCGCTTAACGTACGCTCTGTCTATGATCAAGTAGCTCAAAACTACGACAGCTTCTATGGAGATGAGCGTTGTCTGGAAGAAAATGCTGAACTCATGTCGTATATGCAGAAGAGTTTCTTCTCTTATAGGGAAGGCACTAACAGGGTTGACGGCAACGTCTTGGACATAGGTTCTGGAACAGGCTTATTGCTCGATCATTTATCAGGAAGTATCGTGCATCCTTATTACATAGGGGTAGATGTCAGTTGGGAAATGGTGAAGGTATCTCAGCAGAAGCATCCAAGCTATGACTTTATCAACTGTGACGTCAGGCAGATGATGGGCTTTGGGAACTACGATTATGTCGTGGCTCTATTCGGTTCGCTGTCATATGTTCCGCTAGGAGATGCCTTCGATATCCTGAGCAGAACCTTGAGCCCACGAGGTAGATTTATGGTGATGCTATATGCTAATGGGCATAGCTCACGAATACTTCACGACCAAGTGGTCGATAACATCACCTTCCCTGTGACAGAGGCAGAGGTAGCTACCGAGGCTCACAACTTAGGAGATCGACTGACCATCCAAGACGTATTTTTATTTGGGAAGATGAAAGAGTTTCTTATTATTAAGGGTAAAAAATAGACATCAGGTAAAACTCAGAATGGCACTACTTAAAGCTCGGCAGATCAAGCAACCCACAGGTCAAAATGTTTTAACATCAGCAATTGAGCGATTAGAAAAACTCTACGCTGAAGGGCATCGGTTAGTTGTTTCATTTTCTGGTGGTAAGGACTCTACGGTTGTCTTAGAATGCGCCATCATAGCGGCAACTAAAACCAATAGGCTTCCTGTAGAAGTTGTCATGCGTGACGAAGAGATAGCCTTTCCAGATTTATATGAATTCTGCGAAAGGACAGCGAATAGACCAGAGGTAGACCTTACTTGGCTCGTAGCAAATCAACCTATATTGAATGTCTTTAATAGGATTAATCCATACTTCTGGGTTTTTGATCCAGAGCTGTCCCCTGACAAATGGGTTCGAAAACCACCATCATGGTATACGCCCATCAAAGAATTAAATATTGAAAAGATGACTACCTCAGAAAAGTTCCCTGCTGTAGAAGGTAAAGATACTTATGCGGTTATTGGTCTGAGAACTCAGGAAAGTACAGCTAGGATGTATGGTTTATTTTCATCTAAAGGGTACATCACGAAAGCTAATAAAAGCGGTGTTCGAAATGCACGACCAATTTATGATTGGCGTCATGGGGATGTCTTTAGGATGATCCATGAATTTGATCTCGATTACTGCAAGGCATATGACACTATGCGGAGGCTTGGAGTTACACCAAGCAGGTTGAGAATAGGTCCCCCAACTATGACCTCAGCAGGTGTTGACCATTTGACGCTTGCTTCAAAAGCATGGCCTAAATGGTTTGATCTAGTTGCTGACCGTTGTGAGGGAACAAGAACTGCGGCAATGTTTGGAAAACGTGCCATAACTCCGCAAAGACAAAAGGGTGAAGGGTGGGAACAAACCTATAAACGAGAATGTATTGATGAAGCTCCTGCCGATTGGATCAAGCAGAGGGCGATTACTGCGATGGAATCGTATACAGGAACGCACTCAAGACATAGCACTACCGATTTTCCAGAAGTAAATCCCTGTAAAACCTGTCAAGGTTCAATAGGAAGTTGGAAAAAATTAGCGGAAGCTATGTACAACGGTGACCCATTTGCCTTCAAGACGAACCTTCCCTATGTAGAACCTTCATTTTTCAGAGAAGGTGCAGGGACTTGGGGAGGTGGGAAACCTGCATGGTGACAAAACGAGGTTATAAAATACAAAAATGTCAACTATCTGAGATTGCTCATTTCAATGAAATGGAATCTAATAATACGAGCCAAATCTCTGAAGGTAAGATTCCAATCCATTGGTATAAATGTGTTGATGCTGAAACAGAACATTTGCTCGGTTGTATCGGGATTTTAATGAGAGGTAAAACAGCACATGGCAGAGGGTTATTTGTACATCCTGATTATCGGGGGAATGGTCTGGGTTCTTACTTGGTAAAAGAACAAGAACGTCTGGCACTTGAGTTCGGGGCTGATAAGTTTACGGTTAAGACTGCTGAGCATCGTATTTTTGTGCGGTTGAATTATCATTGGGATGGTAAAGAATATAAAACTTTTAATGGTCGTGGTTATTATAAATTGAGACAGGAGTTATGGGATGGAACACATTGATGAACTTATATCTCAACAATACTGGAAGCCCACCAAACATTCGGGGGAACATGAATATTTCATGCAACCTCAAAACCCTGACCTTCATGACACTCTAAAAACTCTTATCCAAGCGGAAGGATATACGTCAAATTTTAGAGGTTATGATTATCAATATTGGAATCGTGGGGGTTTCAGATATTGGATTTTTGATAAATCAAAAAGTGGGAACGCCTCAATCAATAGAGCAAAAGAGGATGCCCCAAGAGACATGAAATCTATATATAAGGAATAAATATGGCACGAATAAAAGGTAAGGCTCAAGTAGAAAAAAAGAACGAGGTTCTTGGCGCACTTAATATTGAGTATGTTTCACATAATTCAATACGCCCAAATGATTACAATCCTAATCGGCAAAGTGACCATGACTTTGAACTGTTGCTTCGATCTATGGAAGAAGACGGTTTTACTCAGCCCATTATTGTTCACAGGGACACGAAACAAATCGTGGACGGTGAACATAGATGGAGAGCGGCAAGCGAATTAGACATTGATCCAATTCCAGTTGTGTTTGTGCAAATGACTCCAGAGCAAATGAAGATTGCAACCCTACGTCATAATCGAGCAAGGGGTTCAGAAGATGTCGATCTTTCCGCACAAGTTCTCAGGGATCTACAGGAACTCGGCGCACTAGATTGGGCGCAGGATTCTCTAATGCTTGACGATACTGAGATAAATTTATTACTGGAAGACATACCTGCACCAGAGGCTTTGGCATCTGAGGAATTTGCAGAGGCATGGATACCAGTAGCATCAGACGATGACCATGAAGACGCAACATCTTCTAGTACACAAACTATTGACGCTCTTAAACGTGTCCGTAAAATGGAAGAAGAACTTCAACAGGCAAAAACTGATGAGGAAAAACAAGCGATTCGAAGAGATGCTGACATATTTAGATTGAATATGACGTTTAGCGGAACGGAAGCTGAGATTGTTAAGCAGGTTTTAGGAGATAGCCCTGCTCAAAACCTCCTAACACTTTGCAGGGGAGCAGTAGATAATGTCGCCAATATCTAGGGCAAGACAGCTTGAGATAGGAAAACGCCGTCAGCAAATACTTGAGATGGCAATTGGTGGCGCAACAACCCGACAAATTGCTCAAAGCCTTACGGCAAGGGGCGAAAAGATCAGCCATGTCCAAGTTGCCAAAGATATTAAGACTGTTCTTGGTGAAATGGCAGAAGGTAATCAAGAGGGCGCTCAAATGTTGCGTGGTATTTTTAATCAGCGATATGAGCGTCTTTTAATGCGGATGTGGGCAAGAGCAGTCGGTACACCTGCAAGGCGGAATGAACGTGGTGAGGTTTCACAAGACGAAATCCCTGCTGACGAATTTGCTGTCGATAGAGTTTTGCGTATCCTTAGTGAAATGAGAAAGATGAATGGTCTGGATATTAACCCTGATATGGGAACTGAAGATAATCCTTTACATATGAGTATCATCGAATTAGCCAAAGTAGCGGAGCGATATGGTAACGAAGGAACAGTCCAGTATAGCGAAAGCGATGAAGAACCCAAGATTCTTCTTGAAGGAAGTATTAGGAGCGAATCCTTACAGCAAGCAGATTGAGCAATTTGAATTAACTCAATCTCATCGCAGAGTTTCAATTGCAGGTTGTAACGGCTCTGGTAAGGATTGGACTTCTGGAAGAATAGTCCTCTGGTGGATGCTCACTCATTATCCTGCAAAAGTTATTGTGACAGGTCCAACTGCTCGGCAGGTTAATGACATAGTCTGGAATGAAACAAGGTTTGCGTTCAATAATGCAAAAGTTCCATTAGGTGGAAGGATGCTACCGTCATCTGCTCGATGGATGTTCGATGAACAACATTTTGCTGTTGGAGTTGTTTCATCAGACCCGATGAACTTACAGGGATTCCATTCGCCGAATTTACTCGTAGTCATTACTGAGGCTCATGCTGTAAAGCAACCAGATGTTGAAGCACTCAGAAGACTTAATGCCAAATGTACTCTATTGACTGGCAACCCCTTTGCAACACAGGGAGAATTCTACGACTCTCATCATTCGATGCGTGACTTATATGGCACATTGCAGGTTAGTGCATTCGATACTCCAAATGTCCAAGCAGGGCGTGAGGTTGTTGAAGGCATGATAAATCTTGAAGATATTGAGGACAGGAAAAGGGAGTGGGGTGAAGATTCAGCGATGTACAAGGCGTCAGTCTTGGGACAATTTCCTGATAACTTGGATGATGTTGTGATTCCTTTAAGCCTAGTCATGGAAGCTAAACAACGAATCAATCAACCTTCGGGGGAAGTGATTGTTTCATGTGACGTTGCTAGATTTGGTGAAGATTCAACAGTAGTTTTTCGTAGACAAGGTGATGTCGCTGACATTATCTATAAGGTGCAGGGTAGGAATCTCATGGAGATTGCAGGGTGGCTCGGCAGGTATGCTGAAGACAATCATGTTGACTACATGGTTGTCGATGATACTGGTCTTGGTGGTGGAGTCACGGATCGTCTTGGAGAGATTGGGGTTAACTGTCACCTTGTTCCCTTCAAGGGTGGCTCAAGAGCAGATCAGCATGATAGGTTTTCTAATGCGATAACAGAATCATGGTGGATGCTTCGTGAGTGGTTAGGCGAAAATGGTCAAATCCCAAATGAGGATTCCTTAATTGGTCAGCTTACCACTCGTGGATATTCAATACAGTCAGATCGAAGGTTAATACTTCAATCCAAAAAGGAACTCAGCAAATCTCCTGACGAGGCAGATGCTCTTGCGATGACTTTTATCCCGATGGCAGGATATGGCATATGGTGATGACTAAGGAATTGCGCTGTCGTAACTGCAACAAAAAACTAGCGGAACTTGCATCCAAAGGAACCGTCATAGTTTGCTCAAGATGCAAGCACCGCAATACGGTTGGTTAGTTCACCCACTTTGCAGTTGTCCAATCAGTGAGTTTGTCCCCACTACGGTCTGCTGAAATAATGTGCCTACTCCTAACCAAGTATTGAAAATTCCCATTTGAGTTCTTGCGCTCTAACCGAATTTCATCAATTCTGAGGGTATCAGCAAGTTTCTTGGTTTCTTCAACTGCGTACTTCTGATAGTCTCCATAGTAGGTTGCGCTATCAACTTGATTGCCATCAACATCTCTTAGGATGGCTGTCCAAATTCCGTTAGTTCTAATGTTCTTTCCCCAACCTGTCTTGTCCCAATATAGGTCAATCCAGACTGCAAGCCCTCTAGTCCCAACATATCTCCTGATAGCATTCTGGCTAACTTTCTCAGTTTCGGGCATCCCATCGAACTGGCTAAAGTAATCAACTTTATCTTGGTCGTACTGGTCTAACATTGGCTTCTCCTTGTTCCTGTTTTCTATATTTATAGAATAACAGAACTGTTAACGGTTGTCAACAGTATACTCACCCCCTATCATATGACCTGCCTAAAACCGGTAAAATGGATTTAGGCAGTATATTCATGGAGCATTTGCTCCTTGATTTCCAAGTCTTTGATTTCTTTCATGCACTCTAGATATAGAGCATTCAAAGCTCCAAAGATTTCTGCCTGTTCTGTAGTCATATAGATTGGATACTCAACTGGCATTGGAAACCATTCTTCCCGAATGAGATTATAGCAATGAACAAATTTGTTCATTATTCTGCGCTGTCGATCCGACTTGTCTTTCGGGGATAAGAATCCCATTTCCTGATGCTGATCTCTCAGCCTGTCAATTGCATTTTCATTTCCTCGATGAGACATAAAATCCTCCCTTTCCTTGAGAGCAATCCTTTTTATGGAACTGCACTCCAAAAACAAAGCTGTAAGCCATTCCACATTCTTTACACATACTCAAACTCCTTAAGGTTGATTGTAAATTCCTCGTGTCGAATAATGTTCTTGTGACCACTCCTCGACTTCTTCTGGGGTCATTATTTTTGTGACCTTGTAGCCACCGTGATGAGTTGTTGACATATATTCATTAAAATCGCCTTCCCCATCATTGACCCTTTCCAATGCATCTTTCATGTTCTTGGCTTCAATTAGGGTTTCTGTTATTAATATGACTCTTTGTTCTATTTTGTAGGTCTTCACGATTCACTCCTTAACTTAAACTCACTTCTTCTAGGGTCATCTCATATCCAAGATATTTATAAACTCTTACTGCTTGAACTTTCATTTCTTGGAATACTAAATCTTTGTCTTCTGGTGAGATTTCATCGTCACTAATGCTTTCAAAAAGTTTGTATCCTGCGGTAATCATTGAGTCCATTAGCAGGTCTTGGGCTTTATGTTTGATTTCTACTTGCGCCATCTTGTTGTTGTAAGGCATTAACTTATGACCTCTATTCCAACATTTGTCCAATTAAAGTTTGTCTTCATCCCTTCAACGGTCTGGAAGAATGTCGCATACTTTTCTGCGGTGTCTATGGTTATGGTGAAATCTACATCCATTCCATTTTCGCTTTTTGCAGTTATTCGGACTTTGGTCATTTGGTTTCTCCTTACCGTTTTGTTATTTTCTATACTCTTATGATAACGTATCTATTAACCATTGTCAACAGTATATATACTCAATTTAGCCTATTTCTAAAATTGCTTTCTGGATACAATAGTTGACAACGGTCAACCGTTTTAGTATCATGGAGATGTAGACAGCACTTTAACAACTGAATAACTTGAAGCTGTAATCTCAAGTTCCTTAATGTAAGGAGTGAGAGATGGCACAAGATAAAGATTTTGCTCAGAAGGCATATGAGAAACTTGAGATGGCAAAGCGCAATCATGAGTTACTCAATTTGATGATGGCTCAAGACACAAAGACAGGCGATGAGGCTATTGTCCTCATGGTAGGCGATAGACCAATTGCCCGAATCCTACAAGAGCCAAGTTCATTAGAACCCAATTTCAAGAAGACTGAGCTGGTTGCTCCAATGTGGAAAAGAGCCTCCAAACTAGATGAAAGACAAAGTGTTTATGACTTTGATCAAGACGAGTTAGCAGTCACAGCAGTAATTGACGGTCACTTAAAAAGCGTAGGTTTATAAACTAATCAAGGCAATTTGAGATTACAGTAAATTAGTATAGAAACCCTGTTGACAACGGTTAACCCTTTAGTATAGAATCAGGATAAGTTAATTAGAAACCAGTTAATAGGAGCGACCAAATGCTACGAGTTACATTACAGAGAATTGAGAACTACGCAGACGATAGTGAAAATCAGGATTACTGGAAGTTCAAGTTCGGGGGGAATGTGATAGTGATTGGGACGGATGACCGCCCTGCCAACGCTATGGCTCTCACGGTTGACTACTTAGCCAAGAATCATAATGGTGAAATGTTTCGACATTATCCAATTAACGTTGAGGATGTCAGCGAATTTGAGATATTGGACAATCATGATCCCGAACATAATGACACGATGGCAATAATCTGGATGCATGAGAAATGCACCCCACAGAGAGTTCACACTTTGATGATGGGCGCTCATGTAGAAGATGACCTTTTCAAAGCCATGATGCTTATGGGTGAATCTGGTTGTCCCGAGTGTAACGAAACAGTTTTTGAAAAATTACAATTTGCATAAGAAACCAATAGTGTCCCCTGCTGATACGGAATTACCGAAGGCAGGGGAAAGGAGTGAATCATAATGGCTAGAGGGCAAATACGATATCAAGATGCTACGCATAAATTCATGGATGTACAGGCATTCATAAATGCGTTCCCAGAATTAAGAGATGGTCTTGAAAACCTAAATGACCACTTCGGAGATTTTACAGAACTCACTTTGACCATTGCAGGTATGGAATACAGTTTTGTTAAAACTCCGAATGAGCCTATCCCAGAAATAGAGTCATCAGGAATTGTTGTATGGGAATGAACTTAGAATCTTGGCAGAACATCCTTTGGCAAGGAAAAACATACGAGTCAACAGGAATTACGGATCGGTGCGATGGAGATGAGGCTTGGACAGTCTGTTGCCGAATTGGTCTAAAGGCTTTTCATAATCAAGATTGGGGAGACATTGATGAGGAAGACAAAGCTACCAATTTCAGACGAATGAAAAGCAAGACAGGATCGGTCATTGGACAATATTACGGTATCGGTAAAATGCCCTTCTATAAAAGAACAAAGTTCTGGATCATTTGGGATGGTTCTTGCACCACGATACTATTTCCTAGTGAGTATTAACCTATTAACAACTGACCCCTAAAGGGGGTCAGTATTGTTAATCAATAAATAAAACTAGAAAAGTTTTTTAAAAGATGCTAATCTTTAGATTAGTGGACTAGGCAAGTTCCCCAAGCCGAAGGGGGCTACATGCCGAATTGGTTTTCCAACGTTTTCCAAAAAGCAGAAGCAGAGTTTTCAATTGCATCTGCAGTTCCTTTGGTCAATGACCTGTCATCGGTCGTTTATCCAGATGACAACTATAGGAATTTTGCTCAAGAAGGTTACTCCAGATCAGCTATTGTTAATGCTTGTATAAGAGAGTTATCTACAGGAGCGGCCACAGCAAGATATTACTCAGAGACTCAAAATCCTGACGGTGCTGTGGAAACTACTAATACTCCATTATCTCAACTGATCGCATTCCCGAATGGAACTCAAGATTTTTATACTTGGATTGAACGTCTTGTGACATACCTTTACGTTTCTGGAAACGTCTACGTTCTAAAGGAACGCTCCAGAGGTAATGCTATTACATCGCTTTATCTCCTACGTCCTGACAGGGTTTCAATAATGCCGTCAGGAGAAGGGGTTAAGGGATACACATATGAAATTGACGGCAAAGAATATTTCCTAGCTCCAGAAGATGTTGGACATTTATCATTTCCAAATCCTAATGGTGACCTTTATGGATTATCCCCTTTGCATGTTTTATCTAGAACAGTAAACCTAGATATGTCCATGACGGATTTTGCTAAAACATATTTTCAAAATGCAGGAGTTCCTTCTGGATTGTTGAAAGTAAAAAGAAGGTTGACGAATCAAGAAGAAGCTAATCGCATTAGAAGCAGGTGGCGCTCCAGTTTTGGTGGAACTACAAACTTTCACCGAGTTGCAATACTCGATGACGATGCAGAATACCAACAAATGGCATCATCGCCGTCAGACATGGCACTAACTGAATTGCATAATCACACAGAGTCAAGAATATGTTCTGTATTGGGAGTGCCACCGATCTTAATTTCTGCCAATGTTGGCTTGGCACGGTCTACTTTTTCGAACTATAAGGAAGCAAGACTCTCATTCCATAGTGAAACTCTTGAGCCTCTAATCAATAAAGTAGTCCGTTTTTTAAATTACTGCGTAGGTTATGAGTTTGAGGATTCAATTGCGGTAGATTTTGCAGAAATGAGAGCGTTTTTAAATGATAAGGATTCCGATAATTCCAGAGCAACTGCTTTATTTGGAGCAGGGATCATAACCCTTAATGAGGCTAGAGAACTGGTTGGAGAATCGGCTTTGCCTGATGGTGATGTGAGGCGAATGCCTACAAGCATTATCGAATCTTCAATAGCAAGCATAGGCGCAGAATTACCTGCTGGATTTGCAGGGGTGCTTTCCGCAAAGGCAGAACCTGTTACTCCTAGAGGTAGAAAGATGGGTGATGCTCTTATAAAAGAGCGAAATCGTCTAGCTGAAAAGTATGAACCCAAGCTACAGAGTTATTATCGCTCTTTAAAATCCCGAGTAAATGGGATTATTGGAAGAAATTTAGAGCGCAATACGGAAATAACTAAAGCAGGTTTCGGGTTTTCAGCAGGTGAACTGATTCCTGATAGCCAAATTGGTGACTTGAGTGAGCTTTTTTATCGAATGTTCGTTGATGTTGCCAAGAGTACGGTGGGAATTATCAATGATAGTGGCGTAGCAGGGGAGATAATCTTCAGCGAAACTGCTCCATTTGTGTCTAAATTAACATCCCAAGCACCTATTCGAGCGCAACTTGTTCACAATACTGTCCAGAAAAATGTTGCCCAAATGATGTCAACTGCTTTTGAGCGTGGGTATGGTTTAGACCAGTTAGCATCTGGAGTTCCTGATGAAAAATTTGCAGGGTTAAAGTCCCTTATGAACGAATCAGAAAAAAGAGCAATACTGGTTGCTCGAACTGAAACAATGCGCTCACAGAATAAAACAACTGGTGAAGTCTACAAGGCTCAAGGGTTTGAATACGTTAGAGCCTATGATGAGGATGGCGATCCCAACGACACATTTGTTCCAAGTGGAGATCCATATGGTCGCACCTGCATAGAACGTAATGGTCAAATTTATCAAATTGATGATGCCGTTAATATTGAAGATCATCCGAATGGGACTCTTTCATGGGTTCCAATGCCAAGAAATTACCAACCCGAAGGAGTGACAGTATGATAAAGAAGTCTCATATTTCCGATGCAAAAGCTGTTGATAGCCAACAGGGATTAGTGGAGGCATTCACTAATACTATGGGAGTTATTGATAAGGATGGAGATGTCATCGACCCGATAGCTTTCAATAGTTCAATTGCCAAGAATCTGCCTATACCAGTTTTATCAGGACATGATTCTCAGTCCGTAGTAGGTAAGGTGTTATCTGCTCGCCCTGTCCACATAGATGACGATGAATATAAGCTATACACTCTAATCCAGATGAATATGGAAACTGAAGGTGGTCGTGATGCTTTCAGCAATGTAAGTGGTAATTTTGTCCGAGAGTGGTCTGTGGGATTTAATGTTCCCGAAGAAGGTTGGGAAATAGAAGGTCGTGGTAAATCAGCCACTCGTAGGATCAAGGAACTTGATTGGGTTGAGGTAAGCACAGTCATTAGAGGTGCATCTCCTCAGACAGCAACTATTTCTGCAAAAACTGACAATGACGCCAAGCCATTGTTGGAAGTTTTTACTGATGACAGCGTAGAAGATATAGCCTCTGACACAAAAGTGGAAGTATCCACAGATGCCTCAGACACCGAAATGCTTCAAGCTAGAATCGAATTGGAAAAGACGAAGTTAGAGTTATATAAGAAACGCAAACCTAAAAGGTAGGAGGAATCAAAGTGGAAACCTCAGAAATGAGAACACACGCAAATTTTCTGCTTGAAAAGGCAGAAACATCTCTTGGCGAAGGAAAAGTGACTGAAGCCACCGAAATGATGGTAGAAGCACAGAAAGAAATCGCAGACGCAGATGCGAAAGATGAGGCTCAAGCTCAGCTTGCCCGAATAAAAGGTGACTTTGCAACCCCTAAGAATACGGTTCCTGTAGCATCGACACACGTTGCTCTGGATAACCTTGATGAAGGTGGAGCTAAAATGAAGGCGAGTTACAAACCTGCCTCATGGGTAAAGGGATTGCCCCCTGCCGCTCAACCTCTATGGGTACAGGAAAAGATGGGAGTTCGTGAAAAAGAAGAAGCAGAATTTTATGTAAACACATTTACGAAGTGGGCTACTGCTCCTTCCGATCAGATGTGGCGAATGACGGCAACTCCTGATGAACTCAAAGCCATGCAAGAGGACACCGATGCTGAAGGAGGCTTCTTCGTTCCAGAAGAGTACATAAATCAGGTAATCCATGACACAGGTGCGCCTTCTGGAGCATTACGCCGAATTTCAACTGTCATACGAGTATCTGGAAAAGACGGATATATCCCAACCATAGCGTCAGCTACTTGGGGAGCAATTGCTGAAGAGGCCGCTTATACAGGTCAGGAAAGCACTCCAACAGTTGGACAGGTGCAGTATGCAATTGAAAAATCTGGTGGAATGGTACGAACTTCACGTGAACTGCTAGACGACTCTGCTATTAACCTGCCACAAATACTGTCGCAGATATTTGCAGAGGCAAGCGGAAGATTTGAAGATGTTGGAATCCTTAACGGTAACGACACCACAAACTACGCAGGTATACTTCCGTCTTCAGCGGCTGATTACGTGATGGCATCAGCGACAGCCGTAGGCTTTGCTGATGTCTCAGGAATGTGGGCAACCCTTGGAGCGCAGTTCCGAGGAAACTCAACTTGGGTACTACCGTCATTGATTTCTAAAGAAATCATGTCCATAAATGCTTCAAGTGCAGGAGTGCAGGGAACAGCAGACATTACTGCTCCACCTGCTAGTTTCATTTTGGGACGCCCTGCAATCAACAACGATGTCACAGGAAACGGTCTTGCTACTGCCATAACAGCAAACGCTGAGATAGCGGTATTCGGAGATTTCCGAAACTACTACATAATGGATCGTGTTGGATTCAGTATTCGTAGGAATGACTCTCTATACATGGAGTCCGATCAGATAGGATTTTTCGGAACTCGTCGTGGAGATGGTCAGATAGGTCAAACAGACGCATTCAAGATTTTGAAAGCGGCGGCTTCCTAGTCGTAAAGTAGAGGGGAGGTGGGAAATCCCACCTCCCCCATTTGGAGATTGATATGAAAGTTACTTGTATAAAAAATGTGACCATCACTTCACTAGGTGGGCAGTTTGAGGAAGGGATGCAATATGACATCCCTGCGAAAGACGCAACTGCCTATGCTGAATATTTCAAGAAGGACAGCACAAAAAAGAAAGCTACTACAGAGGCAAATAAAGAAGCATCTACAGAGGAAAATAAATAGTGGCGATATATCATACCTATGCAAGCAATGATGATCTAAGAGAATACCTAGCAGGAACGTCTTATAGTTCAAACTGGTCTTCAGATACGAACATTATTGCTAGAATCCTTGAGACATCTTCTAAGCGAATTGATGCCTATATGGGAATGCGTAGTTTTGGAATTCGGATAGACACTCGATTTTTTGATATCGGTACAGGTGCATTAAAGCAATCACAACAAAATTTCTATGACACATCAGGCACGTATGCGCTAGGACCATCAAGTTCTATGATGAATTCAATAGTATTTGATGATTGGCTTTACAATCCAACAACTGTGACAGCTTATAAGCAAACAGATAGAACAGAAAGTGAGACTCTCACAGAAGGTTACAACGCTGATTATTGGTTGCTTCCATATAATCAGTATCCCAAAGTTCAAATGACCTTAAATGAAGACACATCTAAGAGTCTTTACTCAGGACAGCAAACCCTTTCCATAACTGGTGAGTGGGGTTACTCCAAGGAAACAGTTGAGCAAACAACGCTAGATGGAGGTATTTCTGCATCCGATACGACAGTCTCTGTTACGAGTGCCTCGGGATTAAGCGCATCACAGACTGTTCTAGTTGCTGATGAGCAAATGTATATCACAGGGATTTCGACAAATGATTTGACAGTTGTTCGAGGTGTAAATGGAACAACGGCGGCAATTCATTTAACTGGAGTGACAGTTGAAACATTTACATATCCATCTCTAGTTGTCCAAGCATGTCTAGATATCGCAAAGATTTATTATCGAGATAGAGATTTAGGAGTCACCAATACTCTTGGGGGTGATGTTCCAATTACAACTGCATCAAATGAGCAAAGAGGTATCTTGCATTCACTTGATGAGTATAGGGCGCAAGCCCCTAATAGTGTGGTCTTTTTCTAATGCCAATCAAAATAAAAAACATTAGTGGACCATTGTTCGATGATACTCAAGAAAACTTAGCGAAGGCATTTAATGATTCCCTACTAGATATAGCAGTATTAGGTTCTGGTTGGGTGAAAGATCAACTATATAGAGGGCATGGAGTTAAAACTGGTTACTTAAAAAGTTCAGTTCATGGTGGCTTAGTTAAGAACTTCCATGCTCAGATTGATGCAGGTGAGCAAACAAAAGGAGTCAATGTTCATTATGCAAGTAAGGTTGAGGCTCGGTATACCATGTTTAAAAATACTTTTCATAGCTTGAACCAAAAACCGAAGGAAGTTGATGACATTATTGAATACCACATTAAGGAAAATTTAAGGTGAGTCGGACAGGAGCATTAGATCGTATTGACACCCTTTTGGGGACTGTGTCCAGTCCTACATTTGACTATGTGGTACGAGGTGAGCCCTTTTCAATAAGTGCGACTCCAGTAGTAGCTTTCTGGTTAATCTCCAGAAACATAGCTTTTGAGACTTTAACAGATGTGAGCACCACTACTGATTTTCTTATTCGTGCCTATTGGAGAATCCAAGCATCTCAAGATATGCGTGAGGATATAGAACTCGATGTATGGAATGCATCAGTCAATATACCTTCAGCATTGAGAGGAGATTCAACCTTAAATGGGAATGTGGCTGACTTATCAATTGGGAGTGCGACAACTGGATATACTGAAATAGGTGGGTTGGCATTCAGAACTCTTGATGTTCCTCTAACAATTGAAATTATGGGCGAAGTAGCAATTGCACCGTAGGAGATTCAAATGGCGAAACAAAGTGGATTAAATTCACGGTTATATGTTGAAGGTAATGATTTAAGCGGTGATGCTAATACCTTTGATATTTCAACCAGTACAGAAGCATATGACGTGACTACACTCGATAAATCCTCTATTGCTCGAATAGCAGGGCGCACAGATGCGACTGTTGGGTTCGGCGCTTTTTTTGACCCTGCAAGCACTCATGTTCATGCAGTTGCGACAGCTAATAGTGGGAAACTTCCAACTGCTGACCAAGAGGTATTGATTCCATTTGGTGCTGATATTGGCTCACCTGCTATGGGGTTTATTGCTAAAGAATCCGATTATTCAACTTCTGGAGCATCAGGTTCTCCACAGACTGTGTCAGTTTCTTACAGTATCAATGCAGTTGCTGAGATGGTCGGAAAGATGTTGACGGCTCATGATGACACATTTGCTTCTGCAAGTTCTAATTCATCTTTAGATAACACTACTTCTTCTTCGAGTGGTGGTTCAGCAATGTTGCAGGTTTTCTCTGTTGCTACTGGAACAGTAGATTTTAAAATTGAAGATTCTCCTGACGATGCAACTTGGGCAGACTTAGTATCTTTTACTTCAGCAACAGGTTCGTCTTCAGAAAGAGTCACTATAAGTGGCACGATAGATAGATATGTTCGAATTACGGCATCTGGAACTTTTACCGATGCCAAAGTAGCTTGCGCAATAGTCAGAGACTAGGAGGTCAACATGGCTAAACAGACCGGTATAGGGACAGTTATTCAAGTGGATGACTCTGGGGGAACACCTAGAGATATCAGCGATGATATAACTAACTACGATATCAATATTGCTCAAAACTCTATTGATGTCACAACGATTAGCAAATCTGCAATGGAAAGGCTGATCGGGTTAGGTGACTTGACCGTTTCAATAAGTGGGGTATTCGATGCCGCTAGTAATAAGTGGCATGACGTTTTTGGAACACGAACAGGTGTCAGAACTTTTGATGTTCGCATTGGAGGAGACACTACTGGAAACCCACGCTTACAGGCAGAAATGATTCTCCTCGGCTCAAATCTTTCACAAGGAGCTGATGGTAGCGTAACCTGTTCTGCTGAGCTTTCATTGGAGAGCGGTACTGATCCAACTTGGGACACAGTTCCCTGATGGTAATAGCGAATAAAAAAGGTTTTAGGGTAGCCCGAAGGGATGCCCTATTAACCTTTCCTGATACAAGTGAATATTTCGGCGCTGAGATAACTGCGAAATTAGATGTTAATGTGGCAATGTTCTTGGAATTTCAAGGTATCAATGATGGGGCTTCTGCTGAAGAATTAAGAAGTGCCTTCTTGTTATTTGGAGATAGTGTCATTATCGACTGGAACTTGGAAGATGATGATGGAGATCCAGTTCCACCAACAGGTGCAGGGTTTATGACTCTGCCTCCTTCATTTTGTACAGCAGTTATTGGAGCGTGGGCAGATTCGGCAACTACTTCGGGAAAAGGTTAGAGGCAGACATACTTCGATGGAAAACTGTCGGAGGTGGGACAGACCGAGATGGTAACACGGTTCAAAAGCCCAGTGAGTTAGTGACAGCAGAACTGTTGGACTCAATTTGTGAGAAGTACGGAAAATTACCATCGGAAGTGTTTGCTGAGGATATAAGTCTGTTGAAAATGTTAGATATAGTCAATAAAGGGCGGATTGAATCCGATGGCTAATGTCGTAAACATAGAGGTTTCAGCTGATACTAAATCGGCTGAAAAGAACATTGGTGGTCTTGGAGGTAAGGTCAAGAGCCTTGCCAAACCTATAGCAATAGGGTCAGCCGCTACGACAGGCTTTGCAATGGCCGCTGTCAAACTCGGTGACGAATTTAAAGAAGCCGAAAATACTATTCGAGCAGGTACAGGCGCAACAGGAAAAGATTTAGAACTCCTAAAGGAAGACTTTGAATCTGTTTTTGCAGGTGTCCCAAACTCATCGGCAGAAGTTGCAACTGCTATAGCAGACGTCAATACTGAACTTGGCTTTCAAGGAGAGGAACTCCAATCAGCTACTGAGAAGTTCCTTATTTTGTCAAGAACTATGGGGGATGATGCAAGCGGTGCTATTAAGTCTGTAGCTGATAGCTTGATTGCATTCGGTGAACCTGCTGAAAATGTTGAGTCTCAATTGGACAAGTTGACCGTTGCGTCTCAAGCAGTTGGTGTTCCAGTAACCAAATTATCAGATAGTGTCGTTAAGTTTGCTCCCCAACTTCAACAACTAGGATTGAACCTAGAGGAATCTACAGCCTTGTTCGCTACGATGGAAGCGGCAGGTCTTGAGACTACTCGTATGATGCCCGGACTCAATACTGTCATGGGAAAGCTCGCCAAAGAAGGCGTGACCGATATGAGCGCAGGGTTGAATGCTGTGATTGATTCCATTAAAAATGCAGAGTCTGATACTGATGGACTTGCGATTGCAATGGATCAATTTGGAAGTTCAGCAGGTATTCGTTTCAATGATGCCATTAGAAGTGGCAAGATGGAATTTGATGATTTGCTTGTTGCTATGCAAAATTCTGACGGCACTCTTGCTGAACTTGGTGCTACTACACTCACCACAAGTGACAAGTTCGACATCATGAAAAATAAATTGAAGGGGGCATTAGCTCCTGTCGGAGAAATGGCAGGTGCAGTTGGACCTCTTATTGTCATAATTCCTGGTCTTACGACAGCAGTGAGTGGACTGTCTGCAGGTATGGCAATGTTGAACCTTTCAATGGGACCAGTTCTTATAGCTATTGGAGCAATCGCATTAGCTATTGGAGCGGCCATTCTAATATGGAAAAACTGGGATACTATCGTTGATGGTAGTAAGAAGATTTGGGAAGGACTTAAAAATACCATCTCAAGCGTATTAGATGGTATTTGGGGAGTCATTAAAACTTATATCAACCTCTGGATTGGTGGCTTTAATATCCTAATTAAAGGATTGAACAAGATTAGTTTCGATGTTCCTGATTGGGTTCCGGGTCTTGGGGGAAAGGGGTTTGGGTTTGCTATTGATGAAATTCCCAAACTAGCAAAAGGGGGGATTGTTAAGGGCTCAACCATTGCAAATATCGGAGAATCGGGTCCCGAAGCTGTTATTCCATTAAATCAATATAATGGTGGCGCATCTGCAAAAATATTAAATGAGATTCTAATGACATTAAGGATGATGGCGAACCAACAGGCTCAGTCAGCAAAGGGTGGAAGTGGCATGAATATGGAATTCTCAGGGCCGACTTACGGATTCGATGACTTTGAGGATCGTGTCTTCATGGCTGTTAGAGATGGAGCAAGGCGTGGTGCTTTTAGAGGAGTGTTCAGTTAATGGCAGATGAATTTAAACATAAAAGTGTTGGAGCATCTCTGACAGAAAATGAATGGGTTGCCATTGATGGACACGAGTTAGACTCTCAAGCTACTGGTGATCTTATTTATGCCATATCTGCAACTCAATTATCTAGGCTAGGGATTGGCTCTACGAATCACGTTTTGAAGGTTGTGGGGGGTGTTCCAGAGTGGGCTAGTGAAGATTATGATGCGAATAATTTAACTGGAACAGTTCTTGCGTCGAGCGTTGTCACTTCATCCCTAACGGCTCTTGGAACTGTTACGACAGGAACATGGACTGCTGATGTAGTCGCAGATGGTTACGGGGGAACTGGTCAATCTACATATGCACAAGGCGATTTGCTGTATGCGTCTGGAGTTAACACTTTGTCTAAATTAGCATTGGGTGATGCTGACAAACTTCTAACAGTTAACTCGGCAGGGACTCAGTTAGAATGGAAAAGTTCAGCTGGTGGCGGTGGTGGATTTGGTACTTCATACGCAGTTAATTTATTATTCGGTAAAAGATAGGAGAACAGTATGGCGAATCCAAACGTATCAGCAATGTCGGAATTAACAATTGGAACTCTTGCGTGGACAATTACTGCTGACCAAGTAGCTGTTATGTGGGGAACTGCATGGCAGAGGGGTGCTGGTGGATATGAAGAGGCTCGCCCTGATGTTAGAACTTCCAATACTTACAATTCTCGTTCAGGAAAAACCACGGTCGTTCCCAATCAACTTCTAGTAAATTGGGGGAGTGGTCATGACGGTAGCGATTACCCAATAGATGATTCAGTCTGTAAATATCCGGGAAGTTCGGGTGATGACGCCACGTTACTTCAAGACAGCAACACAGGCGAATACTGTGTCCAGAAATGGTCTTCATCGAATTATGCTCATAACTTTCTTCATTACTGGAAAGACGCTGACTTTACTAATTACTCGACTGAAGATAACAGGGTGTATTTCAAACCTGATGATGGCAACTCAATGGACCAAAACGTTGGGGCAGTCACAGGGTATTTTGGAAACGTAGACCAGACAACTCCTTTCGGCACAGTACATGCAGGATATCCGTGGTGGTCAACTGCAAATGAGGCTTTGCAATCAGTACAGCCTCACCACTCTATTCCAACTCAGATTGGTGATTGTATTCTTTTATGTTTTGCGGGTTCTCACTTCAATAGGGTAAACCTTGGACACATGGGAATGCATAGCATTGCAGAATTCTTGGATATGAATGTGACGTATTACCATATGACCACGAATGCAATGCACTATAAAACCCCAAAATCATATAGCGAATTCATAGCACCTTCACTACATACTGCAACATATGAAGTCGGTGGTGCTAATTATTGGTCATATTATGCAAGCCAGTCCGCTTGGACTATTCTTAATCTTCAATCCCCAAGAACTAAAACAAAATTATTTACTGTGCCATCAGGAAAAATAATTAAGCTGAACAATCTCTGGATTGCTAATCCAACAGTCAGCGGAATGTTTGCCTCGATAGATATTGAGGGATTGCCTTCTGGTACTGGAGGAATATTAGATTCTTCTGGTTCTGCGGTTATTGATTTGACTGGTGCGGATGGTACGGCATCTGTAGCAACTGTTCCAATCGCTCAGCAGTTAAGAGCCAAAAGCATGGGAAAGGTTTCTGCATTAGAGCAACCGTTATTTTTAACAGAGGGAATGTCAGTATCTGCAAAGGTTGTTTGTGATGAAAATTACCCATATTTACTTTCTGAAACTGCTCAAATTGTTGCAGACTTTGAAGTAGTCCAATAAGGAGTTGGAATGGTCAATAAAAGAGACATAGAATTTGAAGTCACCAAGACAGATTTCATGGTTATAACGTTGCATGGCAGTAGCACTTGGGGAAAAACCGAATTAGGAAGAAGTGAAACGTTCAAAGTTCCGTACGGCAGACACGTTCAGATGCACAGTATAGGACTTTCTGAAACTGGTCAGGTTCCAATGAGTTCTTGGACTGTGGCTATCGCAAGAACAATGAACGGTGCTTATTGGAGAAGTGTCAGTGGTGACCCTGATGAAAGTGGGTATATAGCACAAACTGAATGGCAGGAAGACCATTATTACGATTGGCAACAAGGTATGAACGATACTCAGAATGCGCCCAAGTATGATTCTGCCACCTCTACCATTAATGCCCCAAGATATCTTTGGACTATCAGCCAGAATATGGGACATGGGGAAACGTTGAATATGCTGATAAATGATGATGGGGACAGCGGTGAAAATCATGCGGGATTATGGCTTCAGCCAAATGACGCAATTTATATCTTTGCCAGTAACAGTTACAGCAGTTATTACGGTAACGATTATTACGGTGCAGGAGATTATCATTATCCTACTGCGACATTCACTTACACAGAATATTATTAGGAGAGCATATGGCAATCCAAAAAAGCATTGATATTAGTGGCACAACCTATGCTGAATCCTACTCTCAGGTGACACAGATAGGTATGACTAATCGAGGTACATTCTCTACGTCATTTGAAGTTTTAATTTATGAGAACGCAACCGCAAGAAGTAAAAGCGATTTTACCAAGATTGAACCACCTAAAAAATCAATCCTCTATATTCTAAGTGATGCAGATTCTGCAACTTACTTTGCCGATTCTGTTTTAGCGGAAGATACAAAATCACCAATTGAACAGGCATACACATATCTGAAACTTCAGAACGATACTGCCAACGGAGTTAATTGGACAACAGGAGCAACAGAGGTATGAGTTATTTTGATTTCTTGAAGGGTGGCGGTATTGATAAAAACGAATTGAAGGATTTAATTCGTGAAGTTGTCAAAGAGGAGTTAAAGGATTCGGGACAACCGACAAGAGAACAGGAAGACAAATTAGGGTTTGCACTCCATAAGAGATGGGTCTCCATGCAAATGGAAGATATGCAGAAGGGTGGGACTGGAAATGTTAAACCATTTAAAAGTTTAGAGGAAGAAGAAGAATGGAAGAGGGAATTACTCAAGACGATATAGAACAGCTTTGCAAAGAGAATCCTGTTGCGAATGAGCAACTCAGGAGAATCAGGGCAGAGCGTCAAGTAAGAGAACTGCAAGCAAAGGTTGATGAACTAGATGCCGACACAAAGGCTTGAAACAAGGCTATTTGTAGATTGGGACAATAACGGTGATTATGTAGGGACATACGACAATATCACCTCAGATGTCCTAGAGGTTTCTTTTACTCGTGGTAGAGACTACGCTTCCCAATTATCAGGCAATTCAATCTCTGGAACTCTAACTGCACGAATTGCAAACAATGACGGTAAATATTCTCCTTCTAATGCTTCTTCAGTTCTAGCAGGGAACATGCTACCTGCCCGACCAGTACAGCTTGATATGAGGGTTGGTGTCATAGAGAATTTTCCTTACACTTTTCCATTCGCTTTTGACGCAGAACCGAATGTCACATGGACAGGATATCTTGAGCGGATAACTCCAACCCCTGCTGTTCATGGATTAAAGTCGTGCACCTTAACAGCTTACGGTTCACTTGGGTATCTAAATGATTTCAGACCAACTCTTGAAACTCAAATAGATAAAAGAACTGATGAGGTCGTTGGGGCAATACTCGATGATGTTGGTTGGGATTCTACAAAAAGAACACTTGCTCAAGGACAAACAACTCTCACAAGATACTGGACAGATGGACCAAAAACTTTAGATGCTTTAAGAACGATTGAGGAGACTGAAGGGGGGTTCATTAAAGAAGGCAAAGATGGAAAGATTATATTTGAGAATCGACTGACTCGTATTTTACCTCCATACGATACCCCACAAGCCTCTTTTAGCGATTCTTCTAGTGCAACGAACAGTTACACTACTCTAAATCAAGAAGACCCTCTTTCTACGATTACTAATCATGTGGAAGCATCGTCAAGAACTTATGCTGTTCAGCCACTAGCAGTTTTGTGGACTCACCCAGAATCAGGAGCAAATTCGCCACTATTACAGCCGAATGAAGAAAAAACCTATGAGGCTGTCTACCCAAATCCAAGTTCAGCAATCAACGCTTTGGAAGTTTCAGAGTGGACTACTCCTATTATCTCTACTGATGTAACTGGAAACACTCAAGCAGATGGAGGTGGTACTGATTTAACTTCAGATTTAACTATTACAGTCGGCGCATCAGACAAAACAGCTACTCGAATGCTTATCACGATAAAGAACACCAATACTCTTTATGGAGCATATTTAACAAAAATTGAAGCTAGGGGGACAGCCGTTTTATCCAACGACCCTGTCAAGGTGCGTTCTATAGATACGGTTTCCCAAGCCAAATTTGGAGAGCGGAAATATGCGTCTCAATCTGAATTTTTTCCTTCATCGAATAATGCCCAACTCTGGTGCGACTATTACAATTCTATATTTGGATCTCCATTACCTATTTTGACAATGGAGATCAATGCGAATCAAAGTGATGCAATTCAACTGCAAATCATGGCAAGAGATATTTCAGACAGGATTACGGTAGAGGCGGACAATAATGCAGGTTTGGGCATTGATGCTGATTTCTTCATTGAGTCTGTTCGCCAAAGAGTAGCAAAGGGTGGAACTGACCATCGTGTAACATACAAATTATCACCTGCGTCTGGTGGGTATTCTCAATTTTGGGTTTTAAATTCTGGAGTATTGGGAACTTCAACAGTCCCTGCATATTAGGAGATTCAGATGGCTTGGACATCTTCAAAAACTTGGAAACCTGAGATGATAACTGCATCGGACTTAAACACGTATCTAAGAGACAACATGGCTTATTTGTCTACACATAGTCATGACGGCACGGAAGGTAATGGTGCTACCAGTTTACAAATACCGACTTTAACCACGACTAATTTACCATTTGTTGACCAAGAGACAGCTCCCTCTCTTGCAGGTGGAATGCAAAGGAATGCTCTGGTTTTGGAGTTCTATGATGGCACGGATGTTCTAGGACTTACAGGGGATTCAACAGGAGCATCAATTCGGACATTAGGGTTAGGCGCACTCCAAGCGGCAACAGGAGATCACACTCACTAATGAATACAGAACAAGTTGAAGCAGTTAATATCCATTTAAGAGGGACTGTCTTTGCTACGGAAGTCGAAGGAATTGATATTAGCAAATATGAATATTTGGTGATTGCATCTGATGAAAATGGCAAATTAGAATTTGATATCCATAAGGATGATGGTTCAATTACTCAAAACGATTTAATAACTAAGTGGAACGCCCATAAAACAGGATGTTCTGAATGTTCTGGTTGGAGTTTATAAATGGCTTGGACAACTCTAAAAGATTGGGTTGATGGGGAAGTCGTTCTAGCTGACGGTGTTGGCTCGTTAAACGAACAACTCCGAGATAATCTGAATGCTCTATCAGTTCATGCTCACAGCGGTTCAGCAGGGGATGGTTCAGATGCCCTATCTGCTGTATCTCTTGGACAATTAAACACGGTTGTTTTGAGCGACCAGAGTGCAGACCCAACATCTGCTGGTGAGATGATGCGAAACGGAACAGCGTTGAAGTATCACAACGGTTCTGTCGTTATTGATTTAACCCTCGCAGACCAAGTGGCAGGGACTCCATCTCTTAGAAGTTTAGGGTCAACAGGAACTAGTGCGGCGGCAGGGAATCATCAGCATCAAATCTCCCAGACAGAAGTTGCAAATACAATCGTGGCTGGCACTTATGGAGCTTGGGGGTATAACACCCAAGATGAAAAGCAAAGCACCTCTGGAGTTCAGACATACACAGCAACAAATGCCAATAATCTTCTCAGCTTTTCATGGATGCTAACTGCTCAAAAGAACTTTGGTGGTATTGCCCAGATATCCTTCGCATTCACAGCACGATTGAAATATAACGGCTCAACAGTTAAGACGGTTTCAGGACTAAACAGTTGGTACACAGCTACCAATGTAAATGCCCATCATATTATTGCTCCAAGTACGAGTGCGATTAACTATGAATGGACAGTTCAACCAGACTCTCCTGCAGATGACGGGAATGGAATTAACACAATCATGTATGCGTTTACAAAAGGGAACATCACCGAAGCATATGTGACAGTTTGAGGTGTAATTATTGGTTGATGAAAATAATCAAAGATATAAAAACTTTGTCGATGACATTAGAAGAATAGAGATACCAAGAATAAGGCGTTTGGAGAATACGTTAATGAAAACGAAGCAGGTTGCAATTGTAGGAGTTACATTAGGTGCGTCTGCTTTGGTTGTGGGTGGATTCATCTGGTGGAAGTTATACGAAAAGGGATGGTGCTGAAATGTGGAAGATTCGATTGCCAATATTCAGTTTTAGGATTTCACAAATCCCTCTACCAGATTTTTCTATTGCTCTAAAAA
>Ga0310345_10001055_pt1 | contig 32987 bp, 34 predicted proteins | sample HC15DNA20500_MG_FD_204667 | JGI IMG/M metagenome (GOLD analysis project Ga0310345, IMG submission 204667) | Marine microbial communities from station ALOHA, North Pacific Subtropical Gyre - HC15-DNA-20-500_MG | ecosystem: Environmental > Aquatic > Marine > Oceanic | place: Pacific Ocean: North... | reverse complement strand
CAGCAGCCGCGCCAGCAACTTGACGTCGGCGACCATCGGGTAGATCTCCTCGGAGCCGACGATCGAACACGGCACGATCGGCGCCCGGCTGCGCAGTGCCGCCGACACGAAGCCGCCGCGGCCGAATCGCTGCAGCTTGTAGCGGTCCTTGAAGTGCTTGCCGAGCCCCTTGTAACCCTCGGGGAACACTGCGGTGAGCTCGCCGGCGGCCAGCAGCCGGTGCGCGTCGTCGGTGCAGGCCATCGTGTGTCCGGCCTTGCGAGCGGCCTGGCCCACCATCGGCATGTCGAACACCATGTCGGCGGCCAGCAGCCGCAGATCGCGGTGGGCGGGGTGCTTGTCCCGCACCGCGACCTGCGTCATCAGACCGTCGAACGGCAGCACGCCCGCGTGGTTGGCGACGACCAGCGCGGCACCGGTCTCCGGCAGGTTCTCGACGCCGCTGACCTCGACCCGGAACCAGTTGTTGAAGAAGACTCTCAGCAAAGGAAGAAAGATTGCGTCGTTGAGGTGCGGATCGAAGCCGAACTCGTCGACGGTGTAGTCACCCGTCATCCGCTTGCGCAGGAAGTCGGCGGCCGCAGCGATGCGCTTGGCCAGCTCGGTGGGTGTGGTGTCGCCCTCGGGTGCGCCCGGGGATCCGGGCCGGTGCTGGTCGATCTCGCGGACCACCGCGGCGATCTCCTCGGCCGAAGCGCGTCCGGTCGGGTCGGTCAACAGCGACGGGTGCCGCCGCGCGGCGTCAGCGCGCTGCGCCGCGGCACGACGCTGCGCCGCACCTCGACCCGAATTCGAGTGCAGCGGAATAACTTTCGCCTTCGGCTCACCCGCCACCGTCGTTACCCTCTCCCAGAGTCCCCCCGGACCCGCTTCGGCCTAAGAGTCTAGCGTCCCCAGCGCTGCGCCGCCGCCACGGCGCGTTCCTCCACCGAGCGCACCCAGAGCGGATCCACGATGGGTGTCAGTCCGCGGCCCCGCACATAGTCGTCGAACGCTTCCACCGTCGTCCACTTCGTGGTGTAGCCCAACTCGGTGCGCATGCGGGTGGTGTCCATCACCCGGCCGTAGCTGAGGTAGTCGAGCTGCTCGCGGTCCAGTTCGGTGTTGCGGGTGGCGCGCCACAGCGAATCGACGGCCACCAGCGCCGAACGCGGCACGGGCAGCGCCAGGCGCCCGGCCCGGCGGATCGCCTGGCTCATCATGATGATGCCCGCCGCGCCCACGTTGAAGGTGCCGGCCTTGCCGGCCATCGTGGCCCGCTCCAGCGCCCCGAGCGCGTCCTGTTCGTGCAGCAGCTGTATCCGGGCGTCGTGACCGATGACCGTCGGCACCACGGGACCCGCCAGGTAGCGCGACAGCGCAGTGTCCATCGCCGGACCGATCATGTTGGCCAGCCGCAGAATGGTGACCGCGATGTCGGATCGGCGCCGGCCCAGCCCCCGCGCGTAGCCCTCGATGTCGATGCTGTCGCGGGCGAAGCCCTCGCCGGGCGGCCTGCGCCGGCTGCTGCTCTCGGCGAACAGCACCGGATCGCGGGCGCTGGACCCGTACACCTCAGAGGTGGACTTCAGGATCACCCGGCGCACCGACGGCGCCTTCTGGCAGGCCGCGAACAGTTGGATGGCGCCCATCACGTTCAGTTCCTTGAGCGTGGCACGTCCTCCCGAGCGGGGGGCGTACGACGCGGCGGCGGCGTGCACGACGGTGTCGACGTCGCCGTTGCGGATGACCTTGGCGATGAACGGATTGCGGATGTCGGCGCGGACGAACTCGGCCCGCCCCATCCGGCGCAGCAGATCCTTGCTCGGCGCGATCGCATCGACCGCGATCACATGATTGATCAGCGGATTCTGCGCCAGCCGCGCGGTCAGATAGCCGCCCAGGAAGCGGCAGGCACCGGTGACCAGAACGACCTTCGGATAGTCGACCGGGTCACGGGCGTCCGGAGTGTCCGCGTCGGCAGACCGGCCTCCGGGACGACCGTCGGAATCCATTCGGTCAGCCTAACGGCCGGGCGAACGGACTACTTGCCCAGTTTTCTGCGCTGCACCCGCGTGCGACGAAGCAGCTTGCGGTGCTTCTTCTTCGACATGCGCTTGCGCCGCTTCTTGATGACAGAACCCATGAACTCCGCTACCTAAGTTGGTTGAAAACGTCTCGAACACCGTGCGAACCGGTGTCGGTCTCGACAGGCCACATTACCTAACGACCATCGTCACGCCGAAATCCACCGTCAGCCGCGGCTCTGCGAGAGCCGACCGGCAGACGGTGGATCCAGGCGCTGGCGGTGTTCAGCCGGCGTCGAAGTACGAGCTCTCCAACATGTCGTGGACGGCCTTGGCATGCACCCGGAACGAGCGACCGACCCGGACCGCAGGCAACTCGCCGTTGTGCACCAGGCGGTAGACCGTCATCTTGCTGACGCGCATCAAGCTCGCCACCTCGGCGACGGTCAGAAACTGAGCGCGGGGCTGTTGGCCGTCGGACTGGCCGGCGTCGCGCGCCGCCTTTCCGCCGGTCGAGTCCCGGCCCGATGGCCCGTTCATAGACGTCATCGCAACCCAATCCATCAGGCACGGGCAGTTCCAGCAGCTTCCCCACTGCTGGCACCGACCCGTGCTTACCACTGGGAGAATAGCGTGGCAGGTGGGGTTACTGCGACGGGTGTGGGCTAATCAGTCCGAAATTCGTGAACTACTCGGATGTAATTCCGAGCTGCTCAGAGCGCCTTTTCGCGGCCTCAACAGCGCTGGCAACCGCCGAGCGCAAACCGCCACGCTCCAGTTCCCGCAGCCCAGCGGCGGTAGTGCCGCCCGGTGAGGTAACAGTAGCGCGCAGCTGCGCCGCAGAGGTGTCAATCATCGAGCCCATCTGTGCGCTGCCGTTGGACTCGGTCTGGTCCAGTTGCTCGAGCAGCATCGCCGCCGAACCGGCCATGGTCTGCGTCACCAGGTCGGTGGCCACCGATCGCGGCAGCCCGGCGGCCACGGCGGCGTCGACGAGCGCCTCGACCATCAAGAAGAAGTAGGCCGGTCCGGAGCCGGAGACCGCGGTCACCGCATCCAGCTGGGATTCATCGACGGTCAGCACCCCGCCGACGGCGTCGAACAACGCGGACACCTCCTTGAGGTGCTCGGCGGTGGCGAACCGGCCGGGCGCCAGCGCACTGACCGCACCGCCGACCAGCATCGGGGCGTTCGGCATCACCCGCACCACCGGCGCCCCGGCGGGCAGCTTGTTCTCATAGAACGCGGTGGTCACCCCCGCAGCGACGGACACGAAGACCTGCTCGGCCGAGTCGGACTCGGCTTGCGCCGCGGTATCGGCGATGTCGCCTATCAGGTTCTGCACATCGGCGGGCTTGACGGCGACGACGACGTACGTCGCGGTGTCCACCGCGTCGCGGACCGACGTCACCCGCACCGAGTACTTGTCGGCCAGGTACTGCGCCCGCGTGGAGTTCTTCTCGGCGACCACCAGGTCCTTGACCTGCCGGCCGGCCCGCAGGAGCCCCGCCAACAGCGCCTCACCGATGCTGCCGCCGCCGATGATCGCGATTCTGGCCATGCCGCACAGCATCGCACGCGCGACCTCAGCTCTGCGCGGCCGGCACCAGCGCGAGTTGGCGGGTCTGGACGATGATGCGGCCCTCGCAGTCGACGACGATGTGGTCCTCGTCGAACCAGTCCTGACCGATCTGGGTGGTGGTGCACAGCACCCGCAGCCACCCGTCGGCCGGCGTCGCCCGCAGATACGCGGTCAGCTGCACCGTCGGCGCCCAGCCGAACCGGTTCACCCCGAACGTCACCGGCGCCGAGACGTCACCGCACAGCAGTGCGAACAACACGTCCGGGGCGGTCCCTTTCGGCTTCACCCAGTATTCGATGAGGGGTGGACCTCCGTCGGAGCGCCTCTCGAACGTCGTCAACGACGGTCGGATGTCACAGCCATGAGCCAGGTGCACGACGTCGGCCATCCGGTGACCCGGCCCGATCGGCTCCAGGCCCGGCGGCGGCTCCGGGGTCATCAACGGCACCACGGGGTTGTCCGACAGCAACGGCGGCACATGGTGCTCGGGCACCCCCATCGTGATCGCCGCACGGACGGCGGTGCGGCCGTCCTGGGTCAGCTCGACGTCGATCAACCCGATCCGGCGGCCGCGCTTGCGCACCGTGGTGGTGACCCGCATCGGGCCCGGGTCGGGCGCCCACAGGAAGTTGCCCGACACCGCGATCGGTTCGACTCCGTCGGCCTGTCCGCCGTATTCGGTGCGCGCGGCGTTGGCACACAGCGCCAGCATCGCCCCGCCGTGCACCTTCGGCCCGATCGTCCAGTGCTCGTTGAGCACCCCGTCATAGGCGCCGTCACCCGCCGAAGTCAGCGCCATGGCGTCGGTGAACAGGGTCGAGCTCGTCAATGTGCCGTCCTCGGTGTCAGCGCAGCAGATGCGCGCGGGCGAACTGCAGCGACTCGATGAGCAGGGATTCGCGTTCGGCCGCGGTGCGCGCGCCCGACGTCGTCACCTCGAGGATGACATGGCCGGCGAAATCGCCCGCGGCCAGCATCTCGCACACCTCGACCGTCGGTTGGGTACCGCGCCCGGGTACCAGGTGCTCGTCGGTCGACGCCCCGCTGCCGTCACACAGATGAAGGTGCACCAGCCCGTCCCCCATCCGGGCGGCCATGTCCAGCGCGTCGGTGCCGGCCGTCGCGGTGTGCGACAGGTCCAGCGTGTAGTGCGCGTGGCCGCCGTCGAGCGGGTCGTAGGACGGCGCGAACGCCGAGATGCCGGGGCCGGGCAGGCCACCGCGCTTGCGCATCCGCTCGATCGAGGTCTGACCGGACCCGAAGAAGCGGTCCGCCCGGAACGGGAACATGTTCTCCACCGCAACCATCACGTCGCTGCCGTCCTCGAGCTCGGCGACCTGGTCGGCAAAGCCCTCGGCGTAGCGGCGCTGCCAGCGGAACGGGGGATGCACCACCACGGTCTGGGCGCCGAGCTGCTCGGCGGCACGCACGCTGCGTTCCAGCTTCGTGATCGGGTTGGCGCCCCACACCCGCTGGGAGATCAGCAGGCAGGGCGCGTGCACGGACAGCACCGGCACCTGATACCGCTCCGACATCGCCGCCACCGCGTCGATGTCCTGACTGACCGATTCGGCCCACACCATCAGCTCGACCCCGTCGTAGCCCAGTTTGGCGGCGTACTCGAAGGCGGCCTCGGTCTTCAATGGATAGACCGAGGCCGTCGACAGACCGACCTTGATGGCGGGGCGCACGATGTGGCGGGCCGTCAGCCCGATTGCAGCAGCGCGAGCGGGCCGAGGGTCACCAACGCCCCCACCGCCACCGCGATCAGCGTGCTGCCGATGTCCTCGGTCTTGCGCACCACCCGCACGCCGACCACCAGTCCGAGGATCACGAGCACCGACAGCACCAGTGCGACGATGTTGTTCCACTTCCACAGCTGGTCGAACGCGACGAATAGGCCCGCGCCGAAGACCACCGCGAGCACACTCTGCCCGACGATCCAGGCCCCGTGGGCGACCGAGGACATCGGCCGGGCCCGGGTCGGGTCCTCCTCGAGCACGTCCACGCCGTCACCATCCACGTCGTCGTCGCGGGACGAGCCGGCACGCCGGGCCAGGTCGTCGGCGACGGTCTGGCCGCCGAACAACGGCTCGGACGAGGAGCGCAGGTACGAGGGCAACCCCGAATCGTCGGCGTCGGCCGACTCGGTGTCGTCGCGGTCGGCACTGTCGGCCTCGACATCGGCCTCGCGGTCGGCGTCGACGTCGGCTTCGGCGGCCGCGCTGTCCAGGTCGTCGACCTCGGCGGCTTCGGCTTCGTCGGCCCCCTCGAGCAGGGTGTCGGCGTCCACCTCGGCTGCGGTGTCGTCGAGTGGGTCCGGGCTCATCTGCTCGGCATCGACGTCGGGCGCCGGGGCCCGCTTGAGTCGCCCGAAGCCGAATCGCCGCGGCGCGGGTGTCTCGGCGGGCTCGGCGTCTCGGTCCTCGAGGCGCGCGCTGTACTCGGCGACCGCATCGGCGTAGTCGTCTTCGGAGTCGTCTTCGAGGTCGTCCTCGTGGTCGACCTCGAGGTCGACCTCGAGGTCGACACCGGAGTCGGCGCCTTCACCGGTGGACGGCTCGACGCCGGAATCAGGGACGGCCTCGGGCTCGGGCTCGACTTCGGATTCCGCCTCGGCCTCGGGTTCCGCCTCGACGTCGAGTTCCTGCTCGACCTCGGGTTCCGCCTCGACGTCGAGTTCCAGCTCGGCGTCGGGTACGGCCTCGACCTCCGGTTCGGCGGTGTCGACCTCGCCGTTGGTCGACGGCGCGGTCTCAGAGTCCGCAGCGGCCGCGGTGTCGGTCTCGGCGGCAGGCGACTCGTCGACCGGCTCCGGTTCCGGCTCGTCTGGCCGGATGATCGGGATCTCGCCGGTCAGTTCGGCGACGGTGACGGCGTCGGCATTACCCCGCCGACGGCGGCGCCTGCCGCCGACCGGCGGAGCGCCGATCGTGCCGTTCTTGGCCAGCAGCTCGGCCACCGAGATCGGCCGGGTACTGCTGTGGTCATCTGGTCCAGTCATCGCCTGTTTGCCTTTGAGCCTCGCTGCTTACCGTCCAGCATTGCGTACCGACATCTGCCGTGAGGTGGATTTACCTGCACCACCGTTACCGCGAGCTGGGTCGGCCCCACCGACGAGTGCAGTGCCGTCGGCTTCGCTGTCGAGTTTCCGCAGAATCAGACCCTCCCGCAACGCCCATGGACAGATGTCAACACTTTCGATACCTAGCGCCTTCATCGACGCCTCGGCCACCAGCGCCCCGGCGACGATCTGCGGCGCCCGGTCGGCGCTCACTCCCTCCAGCTCGGCACGGTCCGACGCGGTCATCCTAGAGATGAATGCGATCAGCTGCCGCAGCCCCGCCGCGGTCAGCGTCCGCTTCACCCGCGGCCCAGCCCCCGACGGTGCCGCCCCGGTGAGCCGGGCCAGCGACCGGAACGTTTTCGAGGTGGCCACCGCCAGGTCTGGCCCGCCGGCCTCGGCGATCTCGGCGGCGGGCTCGGACAGCTCCTTGGCCAACCAGTCGCGCAGCATGTTGACCCGCCGGCGGCCCGGCGGATCGTCAGGCAGCCACTCCCGGGTCAGCCGCCCTGCGCCCAGCGGCAGCGACAGCGCGACGTCGGGTTCCTCGTCGACACCGCTGGACAGCTCCAGCGATCCACCGCCGATGTCGATGTTGATGATGCGCCCGGCGCTCCAGCCGTACCAGCGGCGCACCGCCAGGAACGTCAATCGCGATTCGTCGACGCCGCTGAGGACCTGCAGCGTCACCCCGGTCTCGCCCTTGACGCGGGCGAGCACATCTTCGGAGTTCTTCGCGTCACGCACCGCCGACGTCGCGAATGCCATCAGCTCGGCGCACCCCGAACTGGTTGCGATCTTGGCGAATTCGTCGATCGTGCCGATCAGCCTGTCGGCACCGCGACGGGTCAGCTTGCCGGACTGGTCGATCGCCTCGGCGAGCCGCAGCGAGGCCTTGGTGGAGCTCATCGGGGTCGGGTGCCCGCCCCGGCGGGCATCGACCACCAGCAGATGAACGGTATTGCTGCCCACGTCGAGCACGCCTAATCGCACTGGTCCAACCTAATGGGTCTACCGTGGGAAATCGTGACCGGTTCACCTCGCAGAGAGGTCGAAATGGATTTCGCCCGCGAATGGGTGGAGTTCTACGACCCCGACAATCCCGAACATCTGATCGCCGCCGACATGACGTGGCTGTTGTCGCGGTGGACGTGCGTGTTCGGGACCCCGGCCTGCCAGGGCACCGTCGAAGGCCGCCCCGACGACGGCTGCTGTTCCCACGGGGCGTTCCTGTCCGACGACGACGACCGCGCCCAACTCGACGACGCGGTGAAATTGCTCACCGACGAGGACTGGCAGTTCCGGGACAAGGGCCTGGGCAAAAAGGGCTACCTCGAGATGGACGAATACGACGACAAGCCCAACTGGCGCACCCGAAAGTACAAGGGCGCCTGCATATTCCTGAACCGTCCCGGCTGGCCGGGCGGCATCGGGTGCGCACTGCACACCAAGGCGCTCAAGATCGGGGTGGAACCGCTGACCCTCAAACCCGAGGTCTGCTGGCAGCTGCCCATCCGACGCACTCAGGAATGGGTGACCCGCCCCGACGGCTCGGAGATCCTGAAATCCACCATCACCGAGTATGACCGGCGCGGCTGGGGCGAGGGCGGACACGACCTGCACTGGTACTGCACCGGTGACCCGGCGGCGCACGTCGGCAAGAAGCCGGTGTGGCAGTCCTACGCGCCGGAGCTGACCGAGTTGCTCGGCGAGAAGGCCTACGCCGAGCTCGCGGCGATGTGCAAGCGGCGCAGCAGTCTCGGGCTGGTCGCCGTACACCCGGCCACCCGGGCCGCGGAGTGAACCTCTTCCTCGTCCGGCTGATCCCGCCGCGGGCTGATTTCGCGCAGACCCTGACCGACGACGAACAGCACATGATGGATCTGCACGGCACGTACTGGGAGCAGCTACGTAACGGCGGCCATGTCGTGGTCTACGGCCCGGTGGCCGATCCGGAAGGGGTCTGGGGTCTGGGCGTGCTGCGCTGCGCCGACCGGGCCGAGGCGCTGGCCCTCGCCGAGGCCGACCCGTCGGTCGAAGCCGGCGTCAACACCGTCGAGGTGGCCGAGATCATGGGCGGCGTCACCGGCTGACGACGCGCCGGGCGTCACCACCCGGATCAGCCTTCGAGTTTGTAACCCAACCCGCGCACGGTCACCAGGTGCACCGGATTGGCCGGGTCGGCCTCGATCTTGCTGCGCAGGCGCTTGACGTGGACGTCGAGGGTCTTGGTGTCTCCGACGTAGTCCGCGCCCCACACCCGGTCGATCAACTGACCGCGGGTGAGCACCCGGCCACTGTTGCGCATCAGGTACTCCAGCAGGTCGAACTCCTTGAGCGGCAACGTCACCGGGCTGCCGTTCACGCTCACGACATGCCGTTCGACGTCCATGCGGACCGGGCCGGCCTCCAACACACCGTCACCGATGCCGGTGTCGTCGGCGTCGGCGCCGCGCCGCAGCACCGCCCGGATGCGGGCGATCAGCTCCCGCGCAGAGTAGGGCTTGGTGACGTAGTCGTCGGCCCCGAGCTCGAGCCCGACCACCTTGTCGATCTCGCTGTCGCGGGCGGTCACCATGATGACCGGCACACTGGAGCGCGACCGCAGCTGTTTGCAGACATCGGTGCCGCTCATGCCCGGCAGCATCAGGTCGAGCAGCACGATGTCGGCGCCGGTGCGGTCGAACTCGGCCAACGCGGCAGGCCCGTCGGTCACCACGGTCGCCTCGAAGCCCTCTTTGCGGAGGAGAAACGCCAGGGGATCAGCCAAGGACTCCTCGTCCTCCACGATCAGCACACTGGTCATCGTCGTTCTAGTCCTCTCGTTCGTTGTCCATGTCCGGGATGTCGTGAATCTCGGCGTCATCGTCAGCGGGATCTGCGTGGCGCAGGTAGGCCGGGATCGACAACGTGAACGTCGACCCCGTTCCCGGCTGACTCCACAGCCGGATCGAGCCGTTGTGATTGGCGGCGACGTGCTTGACGATCGCCAGTCCCAGGCCGGTGCCGCCGGTGGCCCGGGAACGCGCCTTGTCGACGCGGAAGAACCGTTCGAACACCCGCTCCTGATCGGCGGGCGCGATGCCGATGCCGCGGTCGGTGACCGCGATCTCGATGTTGTCGCCGCGCCGACGCCGGCTGATCGACACCGACGACCCGTGCGGCGAGTAGGCGATCGCGTTCGACACCAGGTTCGCGATCGCGGTCACCAGCAGTGTCTGGTCGCCCAGCACGCGGAATCCGGTCGGCGCGTCGGTGGTGATCGAGATGTCGGCGTTGTCGGCGGCCACCTTGTACCGCGACAGTGCCTCGGCGACGACGGTGTCCACGTCGACCGCCTCCATGTCGGGCAGCCGTTCGGCGCCCTGCAGGCGGGACAGTTCGATGAGTTCGCCGACCATGTTGGCCAGGCGGGTGGACTCGGTCACCATCTTCTCGGCGAAGTGGCGCACCGTGTCCTCGTCGTCGGCCGAGGCCAGGATCGCCTCGGCGAGTACCCCCATCGCCCCGACCGGGGTCTTCAGCTCGTGGCTGACGTTGGCGACGAAGTCCCTGCGGGTCGCCTCCATCCGGGCGTGCTCGGACTGGTCGTCGACGTAGACGACGGCGAAGCGCCGGTCTTCCTCGGTGAGCAGGCGGACATGGCCGCGCACCGAGAGGCCCGAGCGGGCGTGGCGGCTGCTGCGTCGGCCCGCCGAGATCGAGAACTCGCTGTCCTCACCGGTGGCCAGGGTGCGCTGGGCGGCCGCCCACGCGCGGTCGTGCAGCAATCGTTCGCGCACCAGACCGAGCTCGGTCGCGCGTTCGTTGGTGTAGACGACGTCACGGTAGGTGTCGACGACCACGATCCCGACCGGGGACTGAGCCACCACGTGCACGAGCATCTGCGACACCGTGATGCCGGACTCCTCGGCGAACCGCCTCTGCCGCTGATCGCGAAGGCGGGGTCCCACCCACGCCCCAACCGACACACCGATCGACAACGCGAGCAGTGCCACGATCGCTGCCAACAGCAGCGCCGATACGACGCTCACGCGAAAAGCGTACAAACTCGGTGAACGTCATCCCAGCAGCGTGCGGCCAATTCGGGACAAGTCACAGATGCAAAGACGGATGTTTCGGCCGGCGTTGTCCAGTGTTCACCCACCGTTCGCCGAACGGGTGCGCGTCGCTACTTGGCACCCTGCGCGGCGACGGCGGCCGCACCCGCGGCAGCGGCTTCGGGATCGAGATAGGTGCCCCCGGGCACGGTCGGCTTCAGATCCCCGTCCAGGTCATAGCGCAGCGGGATGCCGGTGGGAATGTTGAGCCCGACCACGTCCTCGTCGGACATCCCGTCGAGGTGCTTGACCAGCGCCCGCAGCGAGTTGCCGTGCGCGGCGATGATCACCGTCTTGCCCGCCCTCAGGTCGGGGACGATGACCTCGGTGAAGTACGGGACGAACCTGTCCACCACGTCTTTGAGGCACTCGGTCAGCGGGCCACCGCCGATGTCGGCGTACCGCGGGTCGCTGTCCTGGCTGAACTCGCTGCCCGCCTCGATCTGCGGCGGCGGCGTGTCGTAGCTGCGCCGCCACGCCATGAACTGTTCCTCGCCGTACTTGGCCTTGGTGTCGGCCTTGTTCAGGCCCTGCAGCGCGCCGTAGTGGCGTTCGTTGAGCCGCCAGTCACGGTGCACCGGGATCCAGTGCCGGTCGGCTTTGTCCAGCGCGATGTTGGCGGTGGTGATCGCGCGTCGCAGCAGCGAGGTGTAGAGCACGTCGGGCTGCCGGTCGAGGGCCTTGATCAGCTCTCCGGCACGGGCCGCCTCGGTGCGCCCCTTGTCGGTCAGATCGACGTCGACCCAGCCGGTGAACAGGTTCAGCGCGTTCCACTCGCTCTCGCCGTGACGGAGCAGGATCAGCGTCGCGGTATCTGCCATGCCGGAAATCCTCTCACGCGTGAGCTCAGTCGTCGTCCTGATCGTCGATGAGATGCTCGAACGCGCGCAGGTTCTTCAGCGATTCACCGCGGGAGACGCGCCACTCCCACTCCTTCTGGATCGACGTGCGAAAACCCAACTCCAGCAACGTATTGAAGTCGCCGTCGACGGCCTCGAGCACCTGCCCGAGCACCCGGTCGATCTCGGCGCCGGTGACCGACGCCAGCGCCATCCGGCCCACCAGGTAGATGTCGCCGACGTTGTCGAGGGTGTAGGCGACACCGTAGAGCCTGCGGTTGCGCTTGAGCAGGAAGCGGTAGACGCCCTCGTGGTTCTCGTCGGGCCTGCGGCACACGAACGCCTCGACGCGCACCGAGTGCTCGCCGACGGTCAGGATGGTGTTGGTCTTGAGCCTGCGCTCGCCCGGCAGTTCGACGATCAGCCCGGGCAGTCCGCCGTGGGCACCCTCGTGGCGGGTGTAGACGAGGTCGTGCTCGTTGAGCGTCTTCTCGATCAGGGCGGCGACTTCGCCGGGATCGATGCCCTCGGTGCTCATGCGCGCACCCCCCGACGCCTCGAGAACCGGCGTCCGCTGCGCGGCCCGGGAGGCTGGCGCTGATGCCGCGCCTGGTGGTCGGTCATGGCCCGGCCGTAGCTGTCGATCAGACCGTCGACGGTGTGCGCCCAGGAGAACGTGGCGGCGTGCTCGACGGCCGCGGAACCCATCGACTCCGGCCCGCGGGCGAACACGTCACCGAGGGTGCGGGCCCAGTCGTCGATGTCGTGTCCCGGCACGAGCGAGCCGCTGACGCCGTCGCGGACCGCCACCGGCAGCCCGCCGACCGCGGCGGCGACCACCGGGGTGCCGCACGCCTGCGCTTCGACCGCGACCAGCCCGAACGACTCGGAGTAACTGGGCACGGCCACGATGTCGGCGGCCCGGTACACCCGGACCAGGTCGGCTCGCGACTGGGGAGGTAGAAACGTCACACGGTCTGCGATACCCAGCTCGTCGGCCAGGTGAACCATCAGGTCCGGGGCGGCCAGCCCGGACCCCGAGGGCCCGCCGGCGATGACGACGTGCACGCCCGGCAGCCGCGCCGCCGCCCGCAGCAGCACATCCGGGGCCTTCAGCGGCTGGATGCGGCCGACGAACGCCACGGTGGGGACGTCCGGTGCCAGGCCCAGCGCCGCGCGCGCCTGCCGCTTGTCTCCCGGGGTGAAGGTCTGCAGATCGACACCGGGATGCACCACGTCGATACGGTCGGGGTCGGCGTCGTGCAGCGACACCAACTGCTGGGCCTCGTGCTCGGTGTTGACGACCAGGCGGTCGGCCTCGTCGACGACCTGTTGCTCACCGACCGCCCGCATCGGCGGTTCCGGGGAGTCCCCCTCGGCCAGGGCGGCGTTCTTGACCGCGGCCAGCGTGTGGGCGGTGTGCACCAGAGGTACCGCCCACCGGTCGGCGGCCAGCCAACCGACCTGCCCGGACAGCCAGTAGTGGGAGTGCACGACGTCGTAGTAGCCGGGCTCGTGGGTCGCCTCGGCACGCAGCACCCCGGCGGTGAACGCGCACAGCTGCGTGGGCAGGTCGTTCTTGTCCAGGCCCTCGAACGGCCCGGCGACCACGTTGCGCACCAGCACCCCCGGCGCGACACGAACCACCGGGTCGTCGCCCGAGGACGTGGCGCGGGTGAAGATCTCCACGTCGACGCCCCGTCGCGCGAGCTCCAGCGCGGTCTGCAGGACGTAGACGTTCATCCCTCCGGCATCGCCGGTGCCCGGCTGGGCGAGCGGGGAGGTGTGCACGGACAGCACCGCAACCCGGCGGGGAACCGGCAGAGCGGACGGCACGGGTTCGGAGGCGGGACACACACTGTCATGTCTACACCGCTGGGCCGGGGTGACCCCTTTCACTCCCGGTTGGCCGCCGACCGTCGGTGCGCCCCAGTCGCGGCGGCCGCGGGGTCTAAGGTGGCGGGTATGACCACGCCATCGGATTCCCGTCGCGTCGCGGTGGTCACCGGAGCCAGCGCCGGCATCGGTGAGGCGACGGCGAGAACACTTGCGGCACAAGGTTTTCACGTCGTGTGCGTGGCACGCCGGGAAGGGCCGATCACGGCGCTGGCAGCAGAGCTGGACGGCACCGCGATCATGGCCGACGTGACCGACCCCGAAGCCGTCGCCGCGATGGCGGGTCGGCTCGACCGGGTGGACGTGCTCGTCAACAATGCCGGCGGGGCCCGTGGGCTGGAGCCGGTCGCCGACGCCGATGTCGAGCACTGGCGCTGGATGTGGGAAGCCAACGTGATGGGCACACTGCACGTCACCAAGGCCCTGCTGCCCAAGCTGATCGCCTCCGGAGACGGGTTGATCGTGACCGTCACCTCGATCGCGGCCGTGGAGATCTACGACAACGGGGCGGGGTACACGACCGCCAAGCACGCCCAGGGGGTGCTGCACCGCACGCTGCGCAGCGAGCTGCTGGGCCAGCCGGTGCGGCTCACCGAGGTGGCCCCGGGCATGGTGCAGACCGAGTTCTCGCTGAACCGCTTCGAAGGCGACGCCGAGCGGGCCGACAAGGTCTACCAGGGGGTGACGCCGCTGGTGGCCGAGGACGTCGCCGAGGTGATCGGGTTCGTCGCCTCCCGTCCCGCGCACGTCGACCTGGATCTGATCGTGGTCCGGCCGCGGGACCAGGTCAGCGGCGCCGCCGGCTCCCGCTTCCACCGCACCTGACGCTGGCGTCGAGACCGCACCTGACCTGACGTTGAGACTGCGTCCAGCGTGGGTTCCACTCGCACTTTCCCGACGCCAGTGCAGTCTCAACGCCTCTTGGTCGCCCCGGTGTCCCCTGGTGTTCGCACTGCTCGGCTAACGTCCGCGTCATGCGCCGGGCCACCAGCTTGCTCACCTCGTCCCTCGTCGCCACCGCGGTGCTCGCCGCCCCGCCCACCGCCGCCGAGCCCGGAGCCTTCGACCTGCAGTCACACCGCGGGGGCCGCGGGGAAACCACCGAGGAATCGCTGCGGGCATTCGCCAAATCGCTGGAGCTGGGCGTCAGCACGCTCGAGTTGGACATCGTGCTCACCCGCGACAACCAGCCGCTGGTCTGGCACGACCCCCGCATCGAGGCTGCCAAGTGCGCCGACACCGAACCCGCCACACCGGGCGACCCGCAGTTTCCCTACGTCGGCAAGCTGGTGCACGACCTGACGCTGCCCCAGATCCGCACCCTGGACTGCGGCAAGCTGCTGGCGGACTACCCGGACGCGGAGGTGGTGGCGGGCAACACCATCGCCACACTGCCCGAGGTGTTCGCGCTCGCCGACGAGTACCGGGCGGGCGTGCGCTACAACATCGAAACCAAGATCGAGGCGGACAACCCGGCCATGTCGGCCAGTCCCGAGCAGTTCGTCGACGTCATCCTGGCGACCACCCGCGCTGCCGGCAAGCTCGACAAGATCGACATCCAGAGCTTCGACTGGCGCACGTTGCCGCTGGTCGCCGCGCAGGCGCCCGGCATACCCCTGGTCGCGTTGTGGGACGACACCACCTGGGTGCCGGGTTCGCCGTGGCTGGCCGGGGTGGACCCGGCCGACGTGGCCGATCCGATCGCCGGCGCGCAACTGGTCGGGGCCACCGTCTTGTCGCCGGGCTATTCGGTGCCCTACGGCCTGACCCCGGACGACCCGGACTTCCGGCTGGTCGCCGACGCCGACTTCGTCGCCCGCGCGCACAGCGCCGGCATGACGGTGGTGCCGTGGACCATCAACGACCCCGGCGCGATGCGTGCCCAGATCGCCGCGGGCGCCGACGGCATCATCACCGACTACCCGACGAGGTTGCGCGCGGTGATGGCTGAACTCGGGATGCCGCTGCCGCCGGCCTACCACCGCTGAAAACCCGTTCAGACTGCAGCCAGCGCGGGGTCTACTCGCACTTTCCCGACGCCAGCGCAGTCTCAACGACCCGACGCCCTAGCGGCCGGGGCGGCTGTCCACCGGTTGCGGCGCTCCCGACGGGGTGGCGGGCGCGGTGTCGGGCATCTCGCTGGCCCGCTCGTCGGTCAGCGCGGACATGGCGACCCATTCCTCCCACGGCACCGACCAGTCCCAGATGTCGCCGTCGGCGTAGGACAGCGGGATGCGGGTGCCGGTGACCTCGACCGGGTCGCCGTACATCGCGACGTTGAAGTACTGCTCGGCGTCCTCCAGCGACAGGTTGATGCACCCGTTGGTGACGTTGCTGTTGCCCTGCGAGCCCAGGCTGGCCGGGTTGGCGTGGATGAACTCGCCGTTGTTGGAGATCCGCACCGCGAAGCGCTCCCGCACATTGGCGTAACCGGCCGCGGGGTTCGTCATGTAGAAGTCCTCGTACTTCTCGGTGACGACGTGGATGCCGCTACGGGTGACGTTGCGGTCCAGATCCCCTTCGCCGTAGCTGCACGGGAAGTCCATCATCACCGCGCCCGCCCCGTCGAGCACCTGGATGCGGTGGGTGGAGGCCTCGGCCTTGACCACCTGGCGCCGGCCGACGGTGAAGTCCAGGGTCGAGTCGGCCGCTCCGTAGGCGCCGGCGCCGAACGGCACGCCGTACAGCTTGGCGTCGACGTGCACGGTGGTGTCCGCCGGGAAGTAGTCGCGGGTGCGCCAGTGCACGCGCGAGCCGCCGACCTCGTCGGGCAGCCACGCCCAGCCGCCCTCGACCGGCGGTGTCGTGGTCACGCTCAGCGCCTTCTCGACCGCCGCACGATCCTCGTCGGCGATCGCGGCGTCGAACTGCAAGATGATGGGGGCGGCGACGCCGACGGTCTGCCCGTCGGCCAGCTGGAACTGGCCGTTGACCTGGGTGTCCGGGTTGATCGTGGTGAACGATCCGGTGACCGGCACGGATTTGCCGTCCTGGCCGACCACCGTGCCGCCCCAGGTGTAGGACGCTCCGTACCCGAGGGGTTCGGTGACGGTGAACGACGTGCGGTCCCGGTTGAGCTCCCCGGCGACCAGCTTGCCGTCGGCGTTGGTCAAGCTCACTTTCTGGAACCAGCCGTCGGTGACGTCGACGCCGACGGGAGCGGTGGGCGAGACGTCGACGGCCGCATGGGTCGGCTGATAGGTCAGCTGGGGCTTCGCCGGCTCGTCACGCTCCTCCGGCGACGCGCTCTCGCCCGATCGGCTGCATGCCGCCAGCACCCCGGGCGCGACGACACCGACCGCCAACGCGGCCAGGGCGCGCCGACGGTTCAGGAACGGCACCGGATCTGCAGGGCTCACGTGTTCCCAGAGTACCTAGATCTCGCACCCCACCAGTACCGGCTCGGGTGTGAGTTCGATCCCGAACGCCGCCCGCACGCCGTCGCGAACGGTCCTGGCCAGCGCGAGGATGTCCGAGGTGGTGGCGCCGCCGCGGTTGGTCAACGCCAGGGCGTGCTTGGTGGACAACCGCGCGGTGGCGCCCGGCCCGGGAAAGCCCTTGCCGAAGCCGGCGTTCTCGACCAACCAGCCGGCAGCCAGCTTCACCCCGCCGTCGGCGGGATAGTTCGGGACCGGACCGGCCACGGTCGCGCTCAGATGCTCGAACTCGGCACGCGTGATGACCGGGTTGGTGAAGAACGACCCGACACTCCAGGTGTCGTGGTCGGGGTCGTCGAGGACCATGCCCTTGCGGCCGCGCAGAGCCAGCACCGCGGCCCGCACGGCCGCCGGGTCGGCTCGTTCGCCGGCGGTGACGCCCAGCGCGGTGGCCAGCTCGCCGTAGCGGATGGGCGCGCTGCGGCCGTCCGCGTCGAGCGCGAACTCCACCTCGAGCACCACCAGGTCAGCGGCGTTCTTGAGAATGCTTGTGCGGTAACCGAATCCGAGCTCTGCCGGGGCTGCCCAGCGGTCTTCGCCGGTGCGCCGGTCCAGGAGCCTGACCCGGCGGATGGTGTCGGCGACCTCTGCGCCGTAGGCGCCCACGTTCTGCACGGGGGTCGCGCCGGTCGACCCGGGAATGCCGGACAGACACTCCAACCCGCCCAGCCCGTGCCGCAGGGACATCGCGACGACGTCGTCCCAGACCGCACCGGCCTCGGCGCGCAGCACCGCACCGTCGACGGCGATGCCGGTGTTGGCGAGCCGGACGACGGTCAGATCGGGCAGGTCGTCGGCCAGCACGACGTTGGACCCCCCGGCGAGGATCAGCGCCTCCGGTCCGGTGGCCGCGACCGCGGCGATCACCTGCTCGGTGCTCGTGCAGGTGAGCAACCGGCGCGCGACTGGCCCGACCCGCAGCGTGGTCAGCGGTGCCACCGGGACGTTCTCGGCGACCGCCACGCCCGCGATAGACGAAGTGACCACGGGCGGTAACGGTAGCGTGGCTTGCCATGCCGCGTTCATTCGACATGGCCGCCGAGTACGAGGGCACCGTCGAACAGGTCCATCGGGCGTTCAGCGACGAGCAGTACTGGCTGGTGCGGCTGCAGGATTCCGGTGCCGACGAGGCCAGCCTGGACGAGATGGTGATCGGCGCCGACGGTGGTATCCGGGTGCGCACCACGCAGACGCTGCGGTCGGACCGGCTGCCCGCGGTGGTCACCCAGTTCCATCGCGGTGACCTCAGCTTCGTGCGCGAGGAGACCTGGACGCCGGTGCGCGACGGTCAGGCCAGCGCCGTGGTCACCGGATCGATCCCCGGTGCGCCGGTGGGCCTGACCGGCGACCTGTCGCTGAGCCCCACGACGGCGAGCGGCTCGCGGCTGGCGGTGCAGGCGGCCGTCGAGGTCCGCATTCCGCTGGTGGGCGGCAAGATCGAAGGTTTCATCGGCAGCCAGCTCGTTGAGTTGCTGATCGCCGAGCAGCGGTTCACCACGGTGTGGATCACCGAGAACGGCTGAGTCCGACCCTAGAATCGCCCCTATGCCGCAGCCGCTCGGCGCCGTCACGCGAGGCACCACCGGGCACAACAGGTTGCGGCGCAGCGACCGCTGGCTGGTGCACGAGCCGCGCGTCCGCCATGTCCTCCAGACCGTCGCCGACCCATTGGTCGTCGACCTCGGATACGGGGCGCTGCCGGTGACGACGCTGGAGCTGGCGCACCGGCTGCGCGAGGTGCGCACCGATGTCCGCGTGGTCGGCCTCGAGATCGACCCCGAGCGGGTCCGCACCGGCCAGGCCGCCGTCCGGGGCGGCGCGGCGGGGGTCGAATTCGCCCTCGGCGGCTTCGAATTGGCCGGCCGGCGTCCGGTGCTGGTGCGCGCGTTCAACGTGCTGCGGCAGTATCCCGTCGAGGCGGTGCCCGACGCATGGGCCGCGATGCAGCACGGGGTGGCGCCGGGCGGGCTGATCCTCGACGGCACCTGCGACGAACTCGGCCGACGCTGCTGCTGGATCCTGCTGGACACCGCAACCCCGCTGAGCCTGACGCTGGCGTGCGATCCGTTCGCCATCCACACCCCCTCGGATCTGGCCGAGCGGTTGCCCAAGGTGCTGATCCACCGCAATGTCGCCGGCGAGCCGATCCACACGCTGCTGTCCGCCGCCGATCACGCATGGGCCAGAGTGGCCGGACACGGCGTCTTCGGCCCCCGCGCGCGGTGGCGCGCGATGGTGGAAATGCTTGCCGCCGAGGGTTTTCCGGTATCGGCACCGAGGCGTAACCTGCGCGACGGCATCCTGACGGTGCCGTGGGAGGCCGTCGCACCCGTCGCTGGCTAGGCCCGGTGTGCTACCCGGCTGCGGTGTCGGGCGTCTTCGCGGTGGCCGGCACCAGCTCCGGCTCGGCACCGCTGCGCGCGGCCGCGGCCAGCGCCTCGTCGATGTCCTCGGCGACCTGGATGTCGAGCCCGCGCAGTGGCGCCGGCGGACGCATCAGTGCGACCACCACGTAGGTGATCAGCGACGCCAGGAAGGCCAGGAACGTCGGATATCCGTCGAAGGTCGCGTCGAACAGCCCATTGGGCAGGTAGAGGATGGTGTTGTCGACGCCGTAGATGGTGGGCGTCAGCACGAACAGTCCCATGCGCACCACCAGGCCCACCACGATCGCCGCGCCGGCGGCCAGCGCGGTGCCGCGTCGCCAGTACATGCCCAGGATGAACGGCACGATCAGGCATGCCAGCAGCAGGTCGAACGCGAGCGTCAGCAGGATGCCGGTCTGCGGCACCTCCAGCGCGAACACGATCGACACCGCGGCGACCGGCAGCATCGCCCACCGGGTGGCCTTCAGCAGCGGATCCGGCCGGCCCTCGACGTGGACGCGTTTGACGTTGCCCACGTTGCGCACCGCCACCGCGGCGGTGCCGAGGATGGCCCCGTTGGCGGTGCTCATCGACGCCCCGACGATGCCGGCCAGCACCAGCACCGTCAGGCCGATCGGGGCGAAGTCGTTGAGCAGCACGAACAGCACCGGACCGTCGCTGCCCTCGGGCACGATCGCCGTGGACGCCAGAGCCACCAGCGCGAACGGGATGCCGATGGCGGCCGCACCGGCCGCACCGACGAAGCAGGCGCGGCGGGCCACCTCCGGCGAGCGGGCCGAGAAGATGCGCTGCATGAAGTCGATCGCGACGATGTCGCCGATGCCCAGCGCGATCAGCGTCGCCCAGTTGATCGCGGCGCCCTGCGCGGGGTCGGAGAGCTGGCCGAAGTCGAACGGCCCCATGCCTTCCGGGATCGTCAGCCCGTAGGCGACGGTCACCCAGATCAGCGTCGCGACCGCGGCCACCAGGATCAGGCTCATCTGCACGATCGCGGTGTAGGCGTCGGCCAGCATGCCGCCGGCACCGGTGTAGAGCAGCACGATTCCGGCGATCAGCACCACTCCCACCCAGTAGGGGAACCCGACGAAGTATTCGAACAGGAACCCGCCGGCCACCAGATTGCCGGCCACCAGGATCGCGAAGGCCAGCATCATCAGCACCGAGGCCATGATCTCGACGGGCCGCCCGAAGCGCAGCCGGTAGTAGTCCGGCAGCGTCGTCAGCCCCATCCGGTTCATCGGCTTGGCGAAGAACAGGCCGGTGAGCAGCAGGCACAGCCCCAGGCCCAGCGGCAGTGCCGCACCGGCCCAGAACCCGAACGCCGAACTCAGGTCCGTGTTGCCGAGGGTCGCGTTGGTGTCGACGGCCTGCCCCATCAGGGCGGCGCCGACCAGCGGCAGCGCGAGGTTGCGCCCGCCGACGAGGAAGTTGGTGCTGTCCCCGCCGACCCGGCGGGCGACCGCCAGGCCGATCAGGGTGACGACGACGATGCTGGCGCCTACGCCGAGAAGAATCATGCTTGCGGAGCCTCCTGTGAAACGCTGGAGTCTCCCGGGCTTTTGTCCCGCCGTGGAACGACAGGCTCCGGTGCCCGCCGCCTGCGTCTCTCGGACCAGACCCGGCCGGCTGCCGGCGGAACCCTAGACGCGCCCCACATTCGTCAGGTGGGTCCCGTTCAGACAAACCCCGGCCCATTACGCGGAGTCGCATGCGCTGTTAACGATGTGTTTCCGTTTCCGCTGGACAGCGCTTCGCAACCGTGCTGACAATGGCCGCAGGAGTCGGGCGACCCGGTTCCCCGGACGAGGTGCGTCGTACCCGGTCAGCGACAAGACGGCGCGTGAGGAGCACACCGTGTCCGACTCCCCCGACCCGAATCTGCCCAACGCCGAGGGCGCCTGGGCCCAGCAGGCCGAAGCCAGACTCGGCGACCGCCGGCTGCGCGAGGAGATCGACCGCGGCCTGAGCTACGGGCTGCAAGCCGCGCCCACCATCAACGACCGCACCATCTCCACGTTCGTCCGCGGCGAGAAGCCGCACTTCGCCGGCGAGCGCGGCACATTCCTCAAATGTCCGTTCGTCGAGGACGTCAACGAGGTCGACGACGCCGAGGTGGCGATCTTCGGGGTGCCGCTCGACGCGGGTGCCACCTACCGGCCCGGCACCCGGTTCGGCCCGCAGGGCATCCGTCGCTCGACGAACCTGTTCGGCACCTACAACTACGAGTCCGGGGTGGATCTGCGCGAGCAGCTCAACATGGTCGACATCGGTGACGTGTTCACCATCCCCGGCAACCTGGAGAAGTCGTTCGACCAGATCAGCCAGGCGATGGCCCACGTCGTGCAGAAAGGCGTGATGCCGGTCGTCCTCGGTGGCGACCACTCCATCGGCTTTCCCACCATCCGCGGCATGGCGCCCTACCTGGACGGCAACATCGGGATCATCCACTTCGACCGCCACGTCGACACCCAGGAGACCGACCTCGACGAGCGAATGCACACCACCCCGTGGTTCCACGCCACCAACATCAAGAACGCCCCGGCGACCAACCTGGTGCAGATCGGCATCGGCGGCTGGCAGAGCCCGCGCGAGGGCGTCAAGGTGGGCCGGGAGCGCCAGTCGACGGTGATCACCGTCGGCGACGTCGAACGGGTCGGCGTCGAGAAGATCGCCGAGATCGCGCTGGAAACCGCCTGGAAGGACGCCAAGGCGGTCTACCTGTCCTTCGACATCGACGTCATCGACGCGGGCTTCGTCCCCGGCACCGGCTGGCCCGAGCCGGGCGGACTGCTGCCCCGCGAGGCGCTGAACCTGGTCAAGATGGTCTCCGAGCCGGGGCTGGCGGGCATCGAGGTCGTCGAATGCTCCCCGCCCTACGACTGGGCCGAGCAGACCGCGCTGATGAGTTCCCGGGTGATCCTGGACAGCCTCGCCGCGCAGGTGCGTACCGGCAAGCTCGGCAACAAGGCCGCCGCGCGCAACCGGCCGGCCTGGGGGCCGTAATTACGCTGGGTGCATGCGTATCGCCCTGGCCCAGATTCTCAGCGGCACCGACCCGGCGGCCAACCTCGAGCTGGTCGACCGCCACACCCGGCAGGCCGCCGAGGCCGGTGCGTCGCTGGTGCTGTTCCCCGAGGCGACGATGTGTCGCTTCGGGGTGCCACTGGCGCCGGTCGCCGAACCGTTGGACGGTCGGTGGGCCGACGGTCTGCGGGCGATCGCCGAGCAGTCCGGGCTGACGGTGGTGGCGGGCATGTTCCGGCCCGCCGACGGCGACGCCGACCACCGGGTGACCAACACGCTGCTGGCGGTCGGCCGCGGCGTCGACACGCACTACGACAAGATCCACCTGTACGACGCGTTCGGTTTCAGCGAATCGAAGACCGTCGCCCCGGGCCGCGAACCCGTCGTCATCACCGTCGACGGCGACGCGGGTCCGGTGACCGTCGGGCTGACGTTGTGTTACGACATCCGCTTCCCCGAGCTCTACATCGCGCTGGCCGATCTCGGCGCCGAGCTGATCACCGCGCACGCCTCGTGGGGTTCCGGTCCGGGCAAGCTCGACCAGTGGAACCTGCTGGCCAGGGCCCGGGCGATCGACACCTCCAGCATCGTCGCCGCCGTCGGTCAGGCCTACCCCGGCGACGAGATCGCCGCGGCCGGGCCGACCGGGGTGGGCGGCAGCCTGGTGGCTTCCGCGCTCGGCGAGGTCCTCGCCTCCGCCGGGGCGGACCCGCAGCTGCTGATCCACGACGTGGACCTCGAGGCGGCCCGCAAAGCACGCACCACGGTCGCGGTCATGTCCAACCGCTCAGATTTCACTCATCCGGGTAAGGCACAATCGCTCAGGTGACCGATCCCTGGGCTCCCCCGCCCCAGCAGCCCGGCCCGCCGCAGCAGCCGGCTGCGGGGGGCTACCCGCCCAACCAGCCCGGCCCGCCCCATCCGGGCTACGACCCGGCCTATTCGGGCCACGGTCCGACGCCGACATCCACCGCTCCCCCCGAGGAGGATTCTTCGGTGCAGGCCCGCTTCAAGAAGATCTTCAGCGATCCGCTGTCTCTGGCGCTGGTCGTGGTGATCGTGCTGGCGCTGGTGTTCGCGGGTCTGCTCGGCGGCGAACTGTATGCGCGCCACCGGGCCGACTCGGTGGTCGCCGGCGTCGTCGAATGTGTCGTTCAGGACGACGCCACCGCGTCGTTCGGGGTGCTGCCGCCGTTCCTGCTGCAGCACGCCTCAGGGCATTACACGAACATCCGGATCGAGACGGCGGGCAACCAGATCCGGGATGCCCAGGGCATGAAGGTCGACCTCGACATCAACGACGTCCAGCTGGAGGATTCGGCGACCTCGAGCGGGTCCATCGGCTCGCTGGTCGCGAACATCACCTGGAGCGCCGAGGGCATCAAGGAGACGATCCAGGGCGCCATCCCGCTGGTCGGCAGCTTCGTCACCGGGGTGACGACCAACGCCGGAGCCGGCACCATCGAGTTGGAGGGCGCGCTGGGCAGCATCACCGCCCGCCCGGAGGTCGTCGACGGCGGCATCTCGCTGCAGGTGGAGAACGTGACGGGGCTCGGGTTCACGCTGCCACGCGAGGCGGTGCAGCCCGCGCTGGACGCGTTCACCTCACGGCTCACCCAGGACTATCCGATGAACATCCGCGCGGACTCGGTGCAGGTCACCGACAGCGGTGTGATCAGCCGGTTCTCCACGCAGAACGCCTCGATCCCGAAGCAGACCGACGACCCCTGCTTCTCGGGCCTGTAAGCGGGTCTCGCTTGTCCGGCCTCTGAGAGGGTTTCGTTTCTCGGGCCTGTAGGCGGGTTTCAGCCCAGGCCGTCGAGCACGGCCCGACTGGCGGACAACCCCAGCCGGGTGGCGCCCGCGTCCAGCATCTCGATCGCGGTCTGCGCGGTGCGGATCCCTCCGGAAGCCTTGACCCCGAGGCGGCCGCCGACGACGCCGGCCATCACCTCGACCGCCCGCACACTCGCTCCACCGCTGGGATGGAAGCCGGTGGAGGTCTTCACGAAATCCGCGCCGGCGTCCTCGCAGACCCGGCAGATGTCGGCGAGCAGCGGCTCACCGCCGCGTTCGAGCAGGACCGCCGACTCGACGATCACCTTCAGCACCGCGTGCGGTACGGCGCTGCGGACCGCGGCGACCTCGGCGCGCACCACGTCGAGTTCACCGCTGCACGCGGCGCCGACGTCGATGACCATGTCGACCTCGCGGGCGCCGTCGGCGACGGCGTGGGCCGCCTCCTCGGCCTTGATCGCCGGCAGGTGCTTGCCCGACGGGAACCCGGCCACCGCGGCGACGACGGGTCCGCCGGGAACCTGGGCCGCGGCCGACACCATCGGCGGGGACACGCACACCGCGTAGACGCCGAGGTCGGCCGCCTCGGTGAGCAGCGCGACGACGTCGGCCTCGGTGGCCTCGGGCTTGAGCAGGGTGTGGTCGATCACCGCAGCGACCTGCGCGCGGGTGTAGCCCATGTCAGAAGGGTTCTTCGGTGCCGCCCGGATTGCACCCGGCCGCCACCATGTCCTGGTAGCTCACCTCCGGGCGCCACGGCTCGAGGTTCCAGCTGACCTTGCCCGGCTCGAAGAGTTCGGCGAACTGCCAGTGGCAGGCGAACTGCTCGTACATGCCGGGAATGTCGGCGTCGGGGGCCAGCGCGAGCACCTCGTTCCACACCTGGCCGGCCTGCGCCGATGCTCCCGGACGGGCCGAGGCATCCCGGCCGGCCGGCGTCGGGTAGACGCGCAGGCTGGACAGGTCACCCCACTTGGCCCATTCGACGTGGTCGACGGCGGGCGCACCCAGTGGTGACGCCGCCGAGATCGGCGCGGCAGTACCGGACAACACGCCGGATACAACGGCGCCCGCCACGGCGACTCCAGCGAGCCGGGCGAGCCGCACTACCGCGACTTCCCTTGGATCTCCAGCAGTTTGGGCCGGACGTCGACCAGGTAGATGCCCGCGGCGACCGCTCCGATCGCCATGCCCAAGACGTCGAGTACCAGCACCAGTAGTCCGGCCACGCCGAGGATCACCAGCCACACCGGCTTGGTCAGCTTGTCGACCGCGGGGTAGGCGTCGGGACGCTGCATCGCGGCGTGCACGAACGCATAGACGACCGCGACGAGCACGGCGATCTGCAACGCGAGGAGGACGTAACCCACGAGGCCTTGGAGCATCACGCTCCACAGCCTATGCGGGTTACGCCCTCCGGTCGACTTCCGTCGTCTACTTCTGGGTGACCTTCTTGGCCGGGGCCTTCTTGGCCGGAGCCTTCTTCGCGGGAGCCTTCTTGGCCGGGGCCTTCTTGGCCGGAGCCTTCTCGGCGGTCTTCTTCACCGGCTCGGCGGCGTCCTCGGTCTTCTTCGGCAGCTCGACGCCCACCAGCTTGGCGGCGCGCTCACCCACGGCGCGGGTCTGCGTGGCGACGTTGCCCAGCGCTTCCTGGGTGAGCTCGACGGCCTGGTCGGTGTAACCCTCGACCCGGCTCGCGGCCTCTTCGAGGCCCGGCTGGCTGCGCAGGCGCTCCAGCGCGGCCTCGCCACGCTCGATCAGCTTGGTGTAGGTGGTCTGCGCGGCCTCGGCGTAGCTGTCGGCGAACTTGCGCAGTTCCTCCGAGCTCAGCCGCTCGCGGATGTCGTCGAACTGCGACGGCAGCTCTTCCTGGAGGCGGGTGATGCGGGCGCGGCTGTCCTCGACGCGGGTCTCGGCGTCGGTGCGGGCCTCGCCGGCACGCTCACGCAGCGCGGCGACGATCTCGTTGACACGCTCGAGCGCCAGGTCGGCAGCACCGACTGCGGCCAGCAGCGGGGCCTTCAGATCGTCGATGTCGAACTGGTTCTGGGACTTCTCAGCCATGGTGGTTTCCTTTCAGGTCAGGATTGCGAATGAGTTGATGCGATCTGCGGGATTTCCAGAGGGCTCTTGTATTCAGTACTCGGCTCCTCGTCTGCCTCGCTGACGGTTTCCGACGTGTCGACTTCGCCGACGGTGTCCGACGTGTCGGCTTCGCCGACGGTGTCCGACGTGTCGGCTTCGCCGACGGTGTCCGACGTGTCGGCTTCGCCGACGGTGTCCGACGTGTCGGCTTCGCCGAAGGCCATCCCCACTGCCGCCTCGGTCAGAGCGGCCTCGTTCTGCGCGCAGAACGACGTGTAGATGTCGAGCAGCACCTGCTTCTGCCGCTCGTTGATCGCCGTGTCGGTGACGATCGCGTCGCGTACCTCGTTCGTCTCGCTCGGCTCGAGGATTCCGGCCTGGATGTAGAGCACCTCGGCCGATACCCGCAGCGCCTTGGCGATCTGGTTCAAGACGTCCGCAGAAGGCTTACGCAATCCCCGTTCGATCTGGCTGAGGTAGGGATTGCTGACGCCGGCCTTCTCGGCCAGCTGCCGTACCGACACCTGCGCGGCCTCGCGCTGGCTGCGGATGAAGCTGCCGATGTCCTGCGCAGCGCTGGACACGACAGCGGCAAGATTTTCGTCCTGCGGCATGCGTGCCTCCTCGTTGCGGTGGGTAACCGATATCGACACCATCTACCGTACGACGGAGTGCTAACTTTTGCAAGCACTAGTTAGCGCAGGTCAGAACAACAAGTGCGCGACGGTGTAGATCACCAGGCCCGCCAGCGAGCCCACCACGGTGCCGTTGATCCGGATGAACTGCAGGTCGCGTCCGACATGCAACTCGATGCGCCGAGACGCTTCGTCGGCGTCCCACCGCTCGATCGTGTCCGTGATGATCGTCGTGATCTCCGCCCCGTACTCCGACACCAGATGCTGGGCCCCGCGCACGATCCAGTTGTCCACCTTGGCCCGCAGGTCGGCGTCGTCGCGCAGCGACTCCCCGATCCGCACCACGGTGTCGGCGATCCGCACCCGCAACGCCGAGGACGGGTCGTCCACCGATTCCAGGATCAGCCGCTTGGCCGTGGCCCAGGCCGTCTCGGCCGCGCGCGCCACTTCGTCGCGCCCCATGATCTGTTCCTTGACGTTCTCGGCCTTCTGGATCGTCACCGCGTCGTTCTGCAGGTCGTCGGCGAACTCGAACAGGAACTTCGTCGCCGACCGGCGCAGCTCGTGGTCGGGATTGCGACGCACCTTGTCGGTGAAGTCCATCAGCTCACGGTGAATGCGGTCGCCGACCAGGTGGTCCACCCACCGCGGCGACCAGGTCGGCGAATCGCGCTCGATCACCCGCTCGATGACCTCGTCGGCATTCAGCGTCCACTGGAACGCCCGGTCGGCGAGCAGCTGCAACAGAGCCTCCTGGCGGCCCTCCTCCAACAGTGAGGACAACACCCGCCCGATCGGAGGTCCCCACTGCGGCTCGGCGATCCGCTTGACGATCATCCGGTCGAGCACCTGTTGGACGTCCTCGTCGCGCAACATCTCCACCAGTGCCCGCAGCACCGTCGACGCCTCGGCGGCCACCCGGTCGGCGTTCACCGGCTCGGCGAGCCACTTGCCTGTCCGGCTCGCGACGTCGGCGCTGCGCAGCTTCGTCTCGACGTTGTCGGCCGACAGGAAGTTCTCCCGCACAAACGTGCCGAGCCCCTCGCCCAGCTGGTCTTTCTTGCGCTTGATGATCGCGGTGTGCGGGATGGGGATGCCCAGCGGATGCTTGAACAGCGCCGTCACCGCGAACCAGTCCGCAAGCGCACCGACCATGCCCGCCTCCGCGGCGGCCCGCACGTACCCGACCCACGGGCCCGCGTCGCCACGCGACTGCAGCCACGAGCAGAGCAGAAAGATCACCGCGGCACCGAGCAGGAAGCTCAGCGCGACGATCTTCATCCGCCGCAGGGCGCGCCTGCGTTCGGCGTCCGCCGCGGAATCGACGCCTGTGAGCGCCTCGGCAAAACTGGGTCGCGGACCGGCGTGAACGGACGTCGCCGCCGGTCGGCCACCCTCGGGTCGGTGTGCCACCCCTCCATGATCCGCTACCCCGGCAACTACCCGGGGGAGGCGCCCCTCTCCCGGGAGCCCGCTGCGAGGCGTCCCCGTACTATTGACGAGGACTAAAGGGGAACGGATCACCGCGAACGTGGCACAACAACACCCGCCGGTGGCGGTCAAAACCGATGGCCGAAAGCGACGCTGGCACAAGCACAAGGTCGAGCGCCGCAACGAACTCGTCGACGGCACGCTGGAGGCCATCCGCCGCCTCGGCAGCAATGTCAGCATGGACGAGATCGCCGCCGAGATCGGTGTGTCCAAGACCGTGCTCTACCGCTACTTCGTCGACAAGAACGACCTGACCACCGCGGTGATGATGCGTTTCGCGCAGACCACGCTGATCCCCAACATGGCTGCCGCGTTGTCGTCGAACCTCGACGGCTACGACCTCACCCGAGAGATCATCCGGGTGTATGTCGAGACCGTGGCCGCCGAGCCCGAGCCCTACCGGTTCGTGATGGCCAACAACTCGGCCAGCAAGAGCAAGGCCGTCGCCGACTCCGAGCAGATCATCGCGCGCATGCTCGCGGTGATGCTGCGACGCCGGATGGTGTCGGTCGGAATGGACACCGGCGGCGCCGAGCCGTGGGCGTTCCACATCGTCGGGGGCGTGCAGCTGGCCACACACTCGTGGATGTCGAATCCCCGGATGAGCGCCGATGAGCTGATCGACTACCTGACCATGCTGTCGTGGAGCGCCTTGCGCGGAATCGTCGAGGTCGCCGGATCGCTGGAGAGTTTCCGGCAGGCTCCGCATCCTCCCCCGGTTCTGCCCGCCCGGCTGCTTGACTAGGGGCATGAACGACGCCGACGACCCGGAAGACCTGCCCTCGCTGTGGTCGCACGAGCCCCACGCACATCTGATGTTCCGCCCCGGCGACCGTGTCGCCGACATCGATCCCGACGCCACCCCCGGTTTCCGCGGCGACAAGTCCGACGCGCCGACGCTGCAGGAGGAGCGCAACGTGCGCTTCGCCGAGCTTCAGGAGATGCTCTACGCCAACAGCCGCGCAGGTGATCACCGCTCGGTGCTGCTGGTGCTGCAGGGAATGGACACCGCGGGCAAGGGCGGCATCGTCAAACACGTTGTCGGCGGAGCGAATCCGCAGGGGATCGACTACAAGAGCTTCGGCAAGCCCACCCCCGAGGAGCTGTCGCACCACTACCTGTGGCGGATTCGCAAGGCGCTGCCCGCCGCGGGACACATCGGCGTGTTCGACCGCTCGCACTACGAGGACGTGCTGATCGTGCGGGTGCACAACCTGGTGCCCCGCGACGTGTGGGAGCCGCGCTACGACGAGATCAACGCGTTCGAACGCGAACTCGTCGACGGCGGGACGGCGATCGTGAAGGTCGCGATGTTCGTCTCGCTCGACGAGCAGAAGCGGCGGCTGGCGTCGCGGCTGGAGCGGCCGGACAAGTACTGGAAGTACAACCCCGGTGACATCGACGAACGCCAGAAGTGGCCGCAGTACCAGCAGGCCTACCAGGCGATGCTGGACCGGACCTCGACCGAGCACGCACCGTGGCACATCATTCCGTGCGACAAAAAGTGGTACAGCCGGCTGGCCGTCACCGAACTGCTCATCGAGACGTTGAAGCGGCTCAACATGTCCTGGCCGCCACCGGATTTCGACGTCGAAGCAGAGAAGAAGCGCCTCGAGTCGGTGTAGGGGCTCGGGCGGCTTCGGAGTCGCGCTTCGGTTCGCCCCCGCCGTCCCCGCATCGCCCGCGTCGCGCCCGCACAGCCCCCGCGGCGCCCGCGCCGTCCCCGCGGCGCCCGCGCCGCCAGCCGCCCCGCACTCCCCCTCGCCCCGCGAGCGTCCGGTTTCTGACGGAAATCAGCCGATTTTCATCACAATCCGTACTCTCGCGGCACTGCGACACCTGCCGAACACGTCGCCTCGCCGGTCCGCCCTCAAAGCCCACACCAACGTACGATTTCTGACGAGAATCCGCCGATTTCCATCACAATCCGTACTCTCGCCGCGTCCCACGTCCGCATCATTGCTCGTCGCGCCAGTGTCCCCGCTTCCCCGCTTCCCCGCTTCCCCGCTTCCCCGCTTCCCCGCTTCCCCGCTTCCCCGCTTCGCGAGCGTACGGTTTCTGACAGATATCAGCCGATTTCCATCACAATCCGTACTCTCGCGGCACTGCGACACCTGCCGAACACGTCGCCTCGCCGGTCCGCCCTCAAAGCCCACACCAACGTACGGATTCTGACGGAAATCAGCCGATTCCCATAACAATCCGTACTCCCGGGAACCGTCAGCCCGTCCGCCGCGTCCGACTTGGTGTGGAGGACCTCGTCGTGGCCAGCGAGGCACTGGCTGCCGGCCAGTTGACCCGCCAGGTCCTGCGGACTTCGTACGTCAAGCTGCACCACAACGTCTACGCACCGATCGACATGAAATTGACCGCAGCCGATCGGGCACGCGCGGCCTGGCTCTGGTCCCGCCGCGAGGCCACCGTCGCAGGGCTGTCGGCCGCGGCACTGCTGGGCGCCAAGTGGTTGCCGACGGACGAGCCTGCCGAACTCGCACGCGTTCGCGCGGCAGTCGCTCCCGGGATCGTCGTACACCGGGGCAGCATCGCCGACGACGAACTGTGCCTGATCGAGAGCATCGACACGACCACTCCCGCCCGAACCGCCTACGACATCGGCAGGCGGACCTGTGGTGACGACGCGGTGATCCGCATCGACAGCCTGCTCAACGCGACCCGGTGCGCCCCAGCCGAAGTCAAGGCGCTGGCCGCGCGCCATCCCGGAGCACGCGGTAACCGACTCCTGCGCTCCACCCTCGACCTCGTCGACGGCGGCGCCGAGTCGCCCCAGGAAACCCGTCTGCGATTGTTGCTGATCCGCAACGGTTTTCCGCGCCCTGTCACTCAAATCCCGGTGACCGACCAGCACGGCAGGGTAATTCGCCGTATCGACATGGGTTGGCCGCACCAATTGGTCGGAGTCGAGTACGACGGCGGCCACCACTGGACCGATCCGGACGCCCACGCGGCGGACATCACCCGCCTGGAGTTCCTGGCCGCGAGGGGCTGGCTGATCATCCGAGTCAGCTCGCGTCAACTGCGCTACGAGCCGGAAGGCATCTGCGCCCGGGTCGATGACGCACTGAGACAGCGCCGGTAGGGCCGGAAGCTACCCGGGTTTCAGTAGGTGTAGAACCCCTTGCCGGACTTCTTGCCGAGTTGACCGGCCTCGACCATGCGCAGCAGCAGCGGCGGCGGGGCATAGTGCGGATCCTTGTACTCGTCGTACATGGAATCGGCGATCAGCTTCATGGTGTCGAGCCCGATCAGATCGGACAGCTTCAGCGGGCCCATCGGGTGCGACAGCCCCGCGACGACCGCGGTGTCGATGTCCTCGACGGACGCGACGCCGGCCTCGGCCATCCGGATCGCCGAGAGCAGGTAGGGCACGAGCAGGGCATTGACGATGAAACCCGAACGGTCGCCGCAGCGCACGACCTTCTTGCCGAGCGCCTCGCCGGCGAACTTCTCCACCTTGGCAACCGCTTCGGGTGAGGTGACGAGGGTGTCGATCACCTCGACGAGCGGCAGCACCGGAACCGGGTTGAAGAAGTGCAGCCCGAGCACGCGGCTCGGGTTCGTCGTCGCCGCAGCGATCTTCATGATGGGGATGCTGGAGGTGTTCGAAGCCAGGACCGCGTCGGGATCGGTGACGACGCTGTCGAGGTCGGCGAAGACCTTGGCCTTGACGGCTTCGTTCTCGACGATGGCTTCGATGACGAGCTGGCGGTCGGCCATGTCGGCGAGCTCGGTGGTGTAGCTCAGCCGGGCCATTGCCACCTCGAAGTCGTCGGCGGCCAGCTTGCCTTTCGCCTTGGCCCGCTCGAGCGACGCGGTGATGCGCGTGCGTCCGGCCTCGACCAGTTCTTCGGAGGGTTCGTACACCAGCACCTGCGCGCCGGCCTTCGCACACACCTCGGCGATACCGCCGCCCATCTGCCCGGCGCCCACGACACCGACTCGTTCGATACTCATCTGCCTTCTTTCCGATAGCGTCAGACCCCGCTCAAGATTTCTGAGCGGGGTCTGCGCTGTCAACTCCGGCGAGCGTGCGCTGCGAGTACGTCCCCGACGGCGTGTCGAGGTACAGACCCGCGCGCTCGCGGTGTCAGGGGCGCCGGCACCAGCTGCGCCGAGGGGTCAGTTATGTGGCTACAGCGCCGGTTCCACTTCCTTCGTCAGTGGCTACAGCACCGGTTCCACTTCCTTCGTCAGTGGCTACAGCACCGGTTCCACTTCCTTCGTCAGTGGCTACAGCACCGGTTCCACTTCCTTCGTCAGTGGAACTGACCCTCCTCGGTGGAGCCGGCCAGCGCGGTGGTCGACGAAGTCGGGTCCACCGTGGTGGCGATGCGGTCGAAGTAACCGGCGCCCACCTCGCGCTGGTGCTTGGTGGCGGTGTAACCGCGCTCCTCGGCGGCGAACTCGCGCTCCTGCAGGTCGACGTAGGCCTTCATCTGCTCGCGGGCGTACCCGTAGGCCAGGTCGAACATCGAGTAGTTCAGCGCGTGGAAGCCGGCCAGCGTGATGAACTGGAACTTGAAGCCCATGGCGCCGAGTTCCTTCTGGAACTTCGCGATGGTGGCGTCGTCGAGGTGCTTGCGCCAGTTGAACGACGGCGAGCAGTTGTAGGCCAGCATCTGGTCC
>Ga0310345_10001054_pt1 | contig 32987 bp, 22 predicted proteins | sample HC15DNA20500_MG_FD_204667 | JGI IMG/M metagenome (GOLD analysis project Ga0310345, IMG submission 204667) | Marine microbial communities from station ALOHA, North Pacific Subtropical Gyre - HC15-DNA-20-500_MG | ecosystem: Environmental > Aquatic > Marine > Oceanic | place: Pacific Ocean: North... | reverse complement strand
CATTACGAGTATGACTAGTCCATTGAACTAAAACAGTATCGTCTTTATTAAAATTATTTTTTGCGTGACATTCTGCTACACGTTCTGCTATAGCACGATTTCCAAATCCTGGGAATCCCCAATTTTCGTATTTGTCAAATTCATAACCTAAAAAATCTGCATAAGTAGGCCACGCATAATTAGTGAACGAACAGCCAAATGCGAATAACCTTTTCACTATTTTTCCTTTGTGTATTTAGAACCGACTTTCTTTTTTCCTTTAATACCGTTCATTACAGATTCTATAATAACATTTTCTATTTTATCATTCATTGCCATAATACCATCGTTGACTCTATCTGAATATTCATCTGTAGTAATACGAATAGGAGAATAAACTCTTTTTCCTGATCCCATATCTAAAATGTCAAAGTTTTTATCGTCTGGATAAGAAACATTTTTAGAAAAAGTCGATCCTATAACAACTGTACATTTTTTCTCTAATGCATGAACTATATGTTGTCCAGCACTATCACAACCTAAGAAATAATCAGCCGCCCATATTATACCAGCCCATGCTCTTAAGTCTGCACCTTGTGGACAAGCAATAGGATTTTTTACATTATGTTTACTAAAATCCATATGAAATTCTGCCATATGAATTATTCCAACTTTCTCTGACAGAGTTCTAACAAGACTTACGGCATTATCAGCTTCAAAACTTCGTCCACTAAAGTCTGATACCATGCCATCTTGGTTTTGAACTGCCCTACCATATGGTTGAAAGACTATAACTTTATCTTTTTTAGTTTTTTCTTTAACTTCATTAATAAGTTGTTGTCCAAACATTTGTTCTTGTCTATTAAGTTTAATTCTTGGACGTGGGAGTTCTCGTAAGCCTTTATTGTTAATGCCGATATCATATGCTTCAGCAATACTGCATTGTTGATTATAATACTCCCAAACACGATATGGTTCGGGTGTACATAATGTCATATTAATTAATTTTTCTTGGAATAAATTTTTGTGCCAAACATCGTATGCTCTAGCGTGAAGAGTTGAATGTCCTTTATAGAAGTCTGTACCACCTTCACAAACTATTACAAAATCATCATCAGGATTTTCTTCTGCAAATTTTTCTAAAGCTGGAATAGATGCTATTACACGACCGGCACCGCCGTTAATAAAAATAGCTGTATTTCGTTTTTCTGACATCCGTTATCCTTTATAATAGAGTATAATACACTTGGTAAGTGTACGTTCAAATATTTAAAGGATTTAGGTTTATTAGGATTGTTTTCTGGCTGTAATAGTTCCAGCTACCCTAATTTTGCCTGAAGGGCTTGAAGGTGCGGCTGGTAGTGCATCAGTGATGCCATCATCAAATGATGTGTCGTTGGTGCTTAAACCTAAGCGTTTTAGGTCTTTAGCAAAATAATTACCATCCTGTTCTGGTGGAATAAAGTGGTGTGTCAAAGGGTGATATCTGTGTTCCATAAAACGTCCATCACTAGGATCATCACGTTCTTCATCACTCATATAATGATGAATTCGTTTACCTTCCCATTGTGCTTCTCTATCATTAGGAGCATCTGGAAATCTACATTTCCAAGGTTCAATGCGTTTTACTTTAGATAAAGTAAATTTAAAGCCGGTTCCTGTAGCTTCTGTAGTATATGTTGGTGTATCGTGTGTTTGTGCTTCTTTAATATGTCTGCCCATAAATGCATTACGTGTTCTTACTTCAGTAATAGCACCATCACCATCTACTGCTTCAACAATAACTGTAAGGTCAAGTGTCATTTTTTCACCACTAATAGCTTCACCTAGTTTAATACCTGGTGTTGCTTCTGTTAGTGGAACTTCTGCAATAATACCTTCTGGAATTTCTGGATTATCACCTACCATTCTTATACCTGGTACTTCCAAAATAGCTGTTTTGGCATCTGTCTTTTTTGGAATATCTCCACGGTGTGTTAATGATTCATCATAGTGATCAAATCCTGGTCGCCATCCCCTAGGTTGGCAAAGGTCATCTGGTTCTCCAAGATCGCCTTCTTTAAATCCAAATACTGATGCTGGTACAACAAATTTATCGCCTTTAGCATAATCTGTTCCGCCTGCATCAATGCTTATATCAAATGAAGCCCCATATAGTTGTGGAATTTCCCTAAGAATTTTTCTATAGTCAATCCATGCCTCTTGTAAAGCCGCTGGCATATCATCGTGTACGTGCCCATCACTTCCACTTAATCTACTCCAGCGAGTTTTCTTTAATGAGTACCAACTAACGTGTGGCTTTTTTAAAGGTAAAGGATAAACCCAAGTTCCGCCTACTCCTGTTTTAGTATCATGCCCGGTTGGATTAAATTCTATCTTTGCTATTTCATAAGTATGATCTGGTGTTGGAAATTCTGGTTCTGCGTGTGTAAAGAATTCACCATTTTTTCTTTTTACTGGTAATGTTTCTTCAATATAAGGTCTGTTGTCTAAAAATAAATCATCAACATCAGTTTCTAGTAATTCACAAATTAAAGGATCTGTAACACAATCAATTAATACTTTGTAAGTATGTGCTGGTGGTACATAATCAGGTTCTATATCGTTTTTTCCGGGAGAGCCAGCTCTTACGTTTGTCATCTTGTCCATAAAAATCCATAATTTTTCTGGACCTTTATATGTATGACTTCCTTTTTTACCTTCACTAAAAGATTGTGAAAGATATGCATCTGGCATATCATATGAAAATTTAAGTTCTATTTGTTTATAAGCCATTGTTTATCCTAGTAGTACAAGACATAAACTGCCCCGCCTGCTCCTGGTGAACCACAGCAACATCCACCACCTTGTGCTTGAGATGATGCTCCTGCCCCACCTGGCCATGAGCCAAACATATCGCCGCCTCTTACGCAACAACCATTTCCGGCCATTCTTGGTCCTGATGAAGCCATTGGTGCAACTGGTATATATTGTAATCCTCTATCACCACAATGCTGTGAGCGTTGTGCTGATCCTTTAATTCCTGAAATTCCAAAGTCAACATTATTAGGTTGTTGCGAACAGTTATAACAGTTCATACAACAACTATAACATCCATAGTATCCATGACATTGAGAACAGTTTGTACATAGTCCTCCACAAGCAGTTGCACAAAAGCAACTTAATCCTGTCGGAGTTCCCATAACATAACTGTTACATCCGGGATAATTTGTTTCATTAGGTCTACAACAAGTTGAAGCTCCTGCACAAATTGTGAACATATCACCTGCTACTATTGGAGTACTTTTAACACCATAACTTCCTGAGTCTGCCGAATAACCTTCCATACAGCAACACGCACCAGAGCCTGACGAACCTCCGCCCCACATTTCAAAAACTACGTAACTTGATCCTGCCGGCGCCGCCCAATAACAACATTTTCCGCCGTTGCCTGGACAACAATATCTTGATGTAGGAGGTGTTCCGTGTGCTTGGCGTGGCCACGATTCATTATGATCCCAGTTCCATTCATAGGATACTGTAAATGCTTGTGGCGGTGTTGTCGAAACAGCATAGCCTGGTAAAAATTGTTTTAATTCTGACATAGTTTATCCCTTATAGATCGGATGTATAGTATACAACAACCAATCCTCCTGCTCCTGGTCCACCACAGTAACAAGTACCATCGTGTGTATTTCCTGTTGCGCCACCGCCGCCTGGGAAAGTAGCTGGACCGCCTTGTTCTCTACCATATGTTTTATGACACTGGTCTCTGCTCATTCTTGCACCTGTTTGTGCCATCGGTGCAGATTGTATTAATTGAAAGGACGAACTTGCACACATTGATGTACCTGCTCCGCCGCCATTGTGTCCACAAATTGAAAAGTCTGATCCGTTTACACATCCGCAAACGTAAGTTGGGCATCCACAATATGTTCCTGAAGCCGCTCCAAAGTGACAGTCTGAACGACCGTAAGCACCGCCTGATGCACATAAACAAAAGTATGTTCCATCACAACAACCAGTTGCCGAACAAGCGTAACTTCCACAACCTGGACATCCTGTATTAGTTGGTCTGCAACATCCTGCTGAGCCTGAACATAATGTAAAGGTTGCACCTGCTGTGGTTTCAAGCATTTTACGTCCGTAACTTCCTGCACCTCCGGCAAAGCCTTGCATACAGCAACATACTCCGCCGCCGTCTCCGCCTGCTCCCCAAACTTCAAATGCCGCCCAAGGTGTATCTGCTGGAACTGTCCATAGACAACAACATCCTGGATTACTATCTCTAGTAGTATCGAAGCTAGAGTGAAAAACGTAAATTGATTTGAACGCTTTTGCTCCGATGTCGGTTCCTAATTCAAGTAAAGTTCTTAATGCGGACATTAATTATATTCTCCTTAACCTATTCCTTCGCCATCAGGGTGTGGTGGTTCAGCATATCCACCTTTTGTTGGTTCTGGTGGAAATTTAACCATGTGTGCTGGATATTCGTCAGCTTCGCCTCTTTTAAACGTTACTGGAATCTCTCTAAGTTTTTGACGCCATTCAACCCACGGATCTTTAACACTTGCTGGTTGATCGAATGATACTTTAGCATCACTCATATCTAATAAACCGTCTCTAAGTTCGGTCATTGTAGCCCAAGTCATCCACGGTTGCTTCCATGTTAATTCCCAGTCACCGTTTTTATGTACAGCATCAGTACTATCTGAAACATCTGCTGTGTCGGCTTTATATTTAATTAATTCTCTTTCGTAAGCGTGATCTGGATATGGAGGCCACGGGTGAACGTATTTTCCATAACCTTCTGGTAATGCTCGTTCAATACCTTCTTGTGTAAGTGTAACTGTGTGTGGTAGGAATATTGCACATATCAAAGTGTCTTCTCCGGCACAATCTAGTTCAACTTTCGTTTCACCGTCTGGTGCTGGCATTCCATTATCTTCCCAGTTTTCATCGATCGGCATAGCATCGCTTTTATTCTCGCCTGTTGCTTCTGCTACAAAGACCCACAACTTTTCTGGACCTGTATAAGAAGCAGTCGCGGTATCACCGTTAGTATTTGTTTGCTCCAAATAACCATCGGCTATATCGTATGTAAAATCTTTTGTAATTTGCTTCATAAGTCTTTTCCTTTTTAATATTTATCCTTCTTTATTAGGTCCATAATTTAACTATAGCTAATTTTGACCATTCCTCCTGAGGACCATTGTCCCCAGCAACATGGATTTCCACAAACAGTTGCATTAAAACTTCCGCCTGATGGATAGTCATCTGAACAACCCCAACCACATCCTGAACAAACCATTGGACCGTGGCAAAGATCTCGTCCTTTTCTACTCATACTTGACTTAACTCCACCACCAACTTGGTCCCACATTTGATTGTGACAATATTGCGTGTTCATTGTATGATCACGTCCTATACCCAATTTAAAAGTACCTGCAGTTCCTGTTTCTATACAATTCCATCCATAACAGCAATTGTAGGCATGGTGAGCGTGACACATAGTTGTTCCACCGCAACCACCATTCGCACAAGTAGCCGGAATGCTTGAGCCTGTAACATAACTTTTGTAACCTGTATATCCTAAACAATGAGCTTGACAACAACTTCCGTTACCTGCCGCACAAATTGTATATGTATTACCTTCTAGTGTTGAAGATGTAACGTGTGTAATTGCATACGCACCTGTTCCAGCTCCATCTTGACCCCATTGGCAACAACACGCTCCACTGCCAGCACCGCCGCCGCCCCATACTTCAAACGTAGCGTTTTTAATACCAACCGGAACAGTCCAGTAGCAACAACAACCACCGTTGCTCATACCTCTATTGTTATTGTAGACATAGAAGATTTTAGTGGGTGTTCCACCACCTCCTATAATATCTGACATTAACGATCTCAAGTCTGACATCTAAAGCGTCCTCTTCTTTATATTATGTACCAGACATTACCCAACCATAAGTACTACCTGTGTATATAAAGGTAATAGCTACGTTGTTAATGTTCATGGTCAAATCTTCATTCAGGTTTTGGATCTTCGCCCCATTTCTCGCTACGGTTAAATTGTTTGTTGCAAAATTACCTGTAGGATCAATGACTTGCACAACGTCGTTTATCAACAACGAAGTACTAACTGGAAGCGTTAAAGTCCACGCTCCGCCTGATGTATTGGCTAAGACTCTTTCATTAACTTTGGCCGTGTACGTAGTAGATTTCTCCACAAGTACCGCACTCGACGTTCCTGTTGTTGATATGTATCTTCCCATTGTGTTTATCCTTTAACTGTTTATATTTATCTTATGCAGTCGAAGTTTCAATTCCGAAACAAACTGCACTTACACTTACGGCACTCGCATATACTACAAGTATTTGCCCTGCCGCCAATGCAATACCTGTTCTTTCTAGCACTCCTTTTGACAGAAGCTCAACATCATACTCTATCCATTCAGCATCAGTTGGTGTAGCTGTACTACAAACTGCAACTCTAACGGCTAAAGCAGAATATCCTCTGTTTACCATATTTAAACTAACAATTGAAAAAGTGTTAGCCGGAACGGTATAAAGAGACGTATTTGCGCCTGCCGCCAAATCTGCTATTCCTAATCGTCCTGTGGCCATTTATTCTCTCCTTTAACTCAGTAAAAACTGTTGCATCGCTACAGGGGCTCCACTTACTCCAGCTGAGAAATGCATTGTTGCAGTTGTATTTATTCTAGCACCCGTCGTTGTAGTGATTGTGTTGCCTTGAATATTAATAATACCTGCTGTTACACTATTTACGTTCAATTCCGATGCACCGCCACCAATTTGGGACGTAATAAATGTCTTAATTGCACGTTGCGTAGGAACAATTTGATCACTATTTGCTGTAAATGTGCCATCTGTACTAAACTCATTAATAGTAGCACCAGCAGTACCAAGTTCAACACTACCTAATTGTAATTCTTGTAATCCTGAAATACTAAATGCATCTGCATTTAGGGTTGCTATACCTGTAGCTTGTTCAACCGTAAATAAATCACCAACTCTAAAGTTACCAGATTGATCCGTTGATGTTAGGAATACACGCCCGCCACCACTATCAACAGCTTCGTCAAGTTGATCTGTTAATACAGCAGGTTGTCCTGGATAGTTTGTGCTAACAAAGTTACCAGTACCAACGTGTAAGAAGTCGTGTCCTGTTAGTCGAACTTGACTGTATCTAATTCTAATTGTTACCTTTTCACCATGTAGTGGTGCTTGTGGAATAGTTAAATCTGGACTCAATTGTAATAGTGCAGAATAAGGGTTACTTCCTGTTAAGTTTGTAACCGAAACTAGTTTAAACCACGTATTTGGTACAGTAGCAAATTCAATGTTTGCTCCTGATTGAGGAATTGCTAACATTGATTCAACTTGTAAATATTTTCCGTTTTGTTTTTCATCTCTATAACCAGCACCGTGAACAATTGTACCATCTGAAATATATGTAGTGAAGTTATCTCCGACTGCTGGATGTAATAAGTTTTCGTCAATATATAATCTTAAAGTATCAACGTCAACAACATTAACATAGAAAGTATTGTTATTTAATTGATGTGTTCCTACAATACCATCAACTTTAACTTTTGTTTGACTTAAAATATTATGTCCTGTAACAGTAATATCTACATAACCTTCGCCGCCACTTTCTGGTATTACTGCTAGTCCGTGTGCAACAACGTGTGTAATAATAGAAATTAATTCAGCACATCTAGTTTGAGCTCCTGCTTCACCGTTGTTACCATATGTAATTTGTGTTGTTACAGTTTGTAACGAAGCATATAAAGTATTATCTAAGATATAATCTAAAATAATAATTCTCATTTGTTCATATGCCGCAATTATTTGAGTTGTTTCACCACCAACAAAGGTAGATCCAATCCAATATCTTCGAGCGGCTGTAACTGTATCTCTGTTACTTCCGTATTTTAAATCGTGAACGAATGCATCAATTAAGAATCCAATATCTCTTTCACATTTAACTTTATCATGTACAAAGTTAAGCCATAGACTTGGATTAGTACCGCCTGCAATTTGATTATCAATCCAAGCAGTAACTTCGTCTTTAATATATTCTTTATTTCCTTCAAGTAATGATACTGCAAATGGGTTAGCTGTATATGTTACACCTGTAATATTTTTAGTTACTCCTACGTCAAGTACAGTAGCACTTACACTTGTCCATCCTGTCCCTGGATCAGTAAATGTAGGTTGTGTTAATGCACCATCACCAAGATAAACTTCGTATAATGCTTCTGCTGTATTGTTAGGATCAGTAAATGTTACTGTAGGTTTAGTAATATAACTTGCACCTGGATCATAAAGTCTAACTTCAATTATTTTTCCATCTACAACTTTTGCTCTACCTTTTGCAGTACCTGTAGCTGTTGATCCGTCACCGCTAGGAGCAGTAATTGTTACTCTTGGTTCAATACTATATGTTGTTGTATTATCTAATAATGTTTCAATCGTTGCACCAGTCATATGATTCCAACCAGCAGTATCGTCGTTTGGTTTTAGAACTGTAGCAACTTTTGTAGCCGCGTCATATGTATCAATGTATGCAATTTGTCCTGCACCTTTACCACTTGTAAGTACAATCGCCATTCCTAAGTATGCTGAACTTATAGCAGTATCTGTATTTGATAATGTAATTTGTGTATCAGTTCCAGCTTGAATTGTATTAGTAGCTGTAATATAATCTGCACCACCAAATGTACTTGAAGTACCAAGTAGTCTAACTTGTGAAACACCGCCAGTAACAGTTACCGCAGTTGCTCCTGTTATACCGTAACCATCTCCTGTAAATGTATAACTTGTATTTGCTGAAACATAATCTCGTCCACAATTAGTGTATTCAATTGCAATAATACTATTGTTGTTAACGATAACATTACCAATAACTGCTTGATATGATCTATTGTCAACGTATGCTATAATTGCCTCTTCTGTTAAGTCAATACCTTCTGCTACTGAACCAAAGTCTCCATAGGAGTTGTTTCCGTTTGTAGCACGAATTTTTCCACCGTTTTCTGCAAAGTATCCAATGTGTCCATAGTATGTAAAGACCGAAACAAGTTCTACTCTACCTAAATTAGTACACCATATAGAAATACCTTCGTCAACAATTTGCGTAAAGTCATTACAAACAAAAGAGTCAAGTCCGCCTGCGTGTAAGTCACCATCAATCTTACAACCAACACATTTTTCACCTATTGTAGTAACGTTTTGAATGTAAGGAGATTTTAAGTGAATGAACGCTTCGTTATCATTTGGTCCCCAACTTGGATCTAAGGATAAAAATGCTCCTGAATTTGGACGTTTTGTTCCGTACTCATTTACAAGTCCTTTTGGTTCATACCTAAAAGCACTTATAGGTTTAGAATCTGTTGCTGTGTATGTAATTTTTTGTACAATACCACCACTAACATAAGTGTGAACAAATGTACTCTTATCCATAGCATAAACAAATCTATTAGGACCAAGAACATCGTAAACTACAAAGATTGCTGAACTTGAATGAGCATCAGGATAAACCTTTTCTCCTTGTGTACAAGAAACTTTTACACTTTGAATTCTTACATAATCATTTACAGCTAATCCGTGAGCCGTAGAGTCAACAGTTGTGTATCCAGTTGTGTTGTTATAATCAAATGCTGTAATGTTTGTTGAATTACCTACATTAGTAACTGTAACTGTTTTAACTGTACCACCACTAACATAAGTGTGGTCGATATTACTATCTGGTAAGAAGAAGTTAAATTCTGTATCACTAACTTTTCTAGTAATCGGAAACGTTCCTGAGAACGGCATTTGTGGATAAATTTTACTTCCATATGAACAAGTTGTTTCTATACCTCGTAACTTAACAAGATTAGTTGCAACCAATCCATGTCCTGAGTGTGTGTCAAATACAAAACTAGTTATATTAACAGTATTAGTTAAATTCGGTGTAACTTTTTGTGCTGACCCACCACTAACGTAAGTAAGTGCGACATCACTTCTATCCATACCAAAAATAAATGTGTTACCATCAGGTACATCATAAACATAAAATACACCTGAAGATACATTTGCATCTGGATATACTTTATTTCCAGTTGAACAAGAAAGTGTAACGCTTGATATTTTAACTCTATCACCTACAGCTAGTCCATGTGTTGCTGAAGTAACAGTAGCAAGTCCTGTGTCGTTAACATAAACTAAATTTGTAATTCCTGTTGAACTACCAACATTAGATATCGTTACTGATTTTACTGTTCCACCACTAACGTAAGTATGTGCAATAGCACTAGGTGGTAGGAAAAAGTCTAATGTATCATCATCAGGTACGCTTGTTACTGGATAAATTCCTGCATGAGGTATTGCTGGGTATACTTTAGTTCCGTGAGCACACGTCATAACAACGCCGCGTATTTGTACATTATCACTTGCTGATAAACTGTGAGTTCCTGTAGTAACTGTAGCAATACCAGTTCCTATGTCATAAGCAAAACCTGTAATTGTTAATCTAACATTACCAGTTTTAACAACTGTACCACCACTAACATAAGTTGTTGCAGTTGTACTTGTTCCAATATCAATTTCAAATTCCGTTGCAGTTAAGCCTGAAGCTAAAACTGTAAATTGTTGAGCAGTTGAATGTGCTGTTGAAAAAGTATTTACTGGATACGTTTTATTACCTTGAGCACAACTCATTAGTACACTATCTATCTCAATTAAATCACCATAACTTTTACCATGGTTTATAGCTTGAACAGTAGCACCGCCCATTGTTGTAATTGTAGCAATACCAGTTCCTGTGTCATAATCGAAGTTTCGAATATCAAGTCTATTACCTTCTTGTGTTCCTGTTTGAGGAATAGCTACGCCACCCTTAACATAAGTTTGAGCAATTGTACTTGTTCCAAGATCTACATCAAATGTTGTTGCTGTTGCATTAGATGCCAACATCTTAAATGTTGTTTCTTCACTTGATATACAATCAGCAGTAGCACTTATAAATGTATGTGCCATTGAATTTGTTACACAATCAGCAGTAGCACTTACAAATGTATGTGCCGATAGATCACTTGATACACCTACGTTCATTGTAATTGTTGTTGCTGTTACTCCAGTAATTGCAATTGGTGTATTGTGTACATAGTCACCTCCGCCTGTGATCGCACCAGCGGTTGCACTTACAAATGTATGTGCCGTTGAATTTGCTACACAATCAGCAGTAGCACTTACAAATGTATGTGCCGTTGAATTCGTTACACAATCAGCAGTAGCACTTACAAATGTATGTGCTGACGTATCACTTGATACACCTACGTTCATTGTAATTGTTGTTGCTGTTACTCCAGTAATTTCTACTGGTGTAGCGTAGGCATAGTCAGCACCACCTGGTGCGGCACTTCCTGATGCTCTTGGATATGTATGATTTGTTGCATGACTATCTAAAGCACAAGTAAATGTTAAGCTATCTGTAGCAAGATCAACATAATTACCAGCCACTAAAGTATGTGACCCAATAGTTAGTTCCATTACTCCCGTTGCTGGTGTATATGTTGCCGCTGATGGAGTATAAGAGGTAATGTTTCCTGTACCGACATTCATTGTAATTGTTGTTGCTGTTACTCCAGTAATTGCAATTGGTGTATTGTGTACATAGTCTGCTCCGCCTGGATTTGTTATACAATCAGCAGTAGCACTTACAAATGTATGTACTGACGTATCACTTGATATACCAACATTCATTGTAATTGTTGTTGCTGTTACTCCAGTAATTTCTACTGGTGTATCGTAGGCATAGTCAGCTCCGCCTGGAGCAGATGAACCTGTTGCTCTTGGATATGTATGATTTGTTGCATGACTATCTAAAGCACAAGTAAATGTTAAGCTATCTGTAGCAATCTTAATAAATTTGCCAGTTTCATATTGATGTGATCCAATAGTTAGTTCCATTACTCCTGTTGCAGGTGTATATGTTGCGGCTGATACACTATAAGAAGCCGCTGATCCACTTGCTCTTGGATATGTATGATTTGTTGCATTATTATCGAATGTACAAGTAAATGTTAAGCTATCTGTAGCAAGATCAACATAATTACCAGTTACTAAAGTATGTGAGCCAATAGTTAGTTCCATTACTCCCGTTGTTGGTGTATATGTTGCCGCTGATACACTATGAGTGTCAGCACTTCCTGTACCAACATTCATTGTAATCGTTGTTGCTCCTACTGCCGTAATTGGCACTGATATATTGTAAGCTGGGTCGGCGCCACCTGCATAGGATGATCCACTTGCTCTTGGATATGTATGATTTGTTGCATTATTATCGAATGTACAAGTAAACGTTAAACTATCTGTAGCAATATTAACATAATGACCAACTTTATAACCATGTGATCCAATAGTTAATGTCATTAAACCAGTTGCCGCATCATATGTTGCCGCTGTTGGAGTATCAACTACAGATCCTGGATTTGTTATACAATCAGCAGTAGCACTTACAAATGTATGTGCTGACGTATTACTTGATATACCAACATTTATTGTAATTGTTGTTGCTGTTTTACTTGTAATTTCTACTGGTGTATTATAAGCATAATCATATCCACCTGGAGCAGATGATCCACTTGCTCTTGGATATGTATGATTTGTTGCATGACTATCTAAAGCACAAGTAAACGTTAAACTATCCATAGCAATATTAACAAATTTGCCAGTTTCATATTGATGTGAGCCAATAGTTAGTTCCATTACTCCCGTTGCTGGTGTATATGTTGCCGCTGATACACTATAAGAAGCAGATGAACCTGTTGCTCTTGGATATGTATGATTTGTTGCATGACTATCTAAAGCACAAGTAAAAGTTAAGCTATCTGTAACAAGATCAACATAATTACCAGTTACTAAAGTATGTGACCCAATAGTTAGTTCCATTACTCCTGTTGCAGGTGTATATGTTGCGGCTGATACACTATGAGAATCAGCACTTCCTGTACCAACATCTACAGTAATTGTTGTTCCGCCGACAGTTGTAATTTCAACTGGTGTATTGTAAGCAGGATCGGCGCCACCTGGATGGGATGATCCTGTTGCTCTTGGATATGTATGATTTGTTGCATTATTATCGAATGTACAACTAAAAGTTAAACTATCTGTAGCAATACTAACATATTGATTAGCTCTATAACCGTGCTGACCAATAGTTAATTCCATTAGTCCCGTCGACGGTGAATATGTTGCCGCTGTTGGAGTATGAAGTGAATTAACTAGCGGATATATTTTATTTGCTAATGAACAATTAACATTAATATCTCTAAGTTCAATTATATCACCTTCTTCTTTACCGTGTTGAATTGCCGTTGTAGCACTTGCTCTATAAAATGTACCTTTTAGTCCTTGAACTGTTTGATTTCTTACGCCAGTTGCATTTTGGCAATAATACATATCTTCGTGCTTCGAACCTTTAACAGCATTTGAAGACCATCGTCCGTATAAAATTGATTTATAATTTCCATAATTTTCTAAGTCATGTATAACTGCATCTAGATATGCTTTCATATCACTTTTGCATTTTGCATCTTTAGTAAAATCATATTTGCTAGTATAAGTTGTTTGTAAGTATGCTACAACTTCTTCAGCAATAAAATCTAAATTCTCAAAAATTCTTAATCTTGCATCAACATAACCTTGTGTTGAATCTCTTCCAGTTTTACCTGTTGTTTCTGGCGCTGTACCTACACCAAATACTTCATTATTAATTTTATCATGAATGTCTTGGAATAATTCTTGTGCTCGTGTACCTGCCGTTGCAGTACCTGCCGGTAATGCTACATCTTGTGTAAGTGTATTACCTGCGGCAATTGTTGCAACATCCATTGTAAAGTTTGCCGCGGCGCCACCACCTAAGTTAGCATCATCAATTGTAATTGTATTATTAATTACGTGTCCGTGCCCAGCTGTAATAACTGTAATACTTGTAACTGCACCTGAACCATCAACAACAATATCAAATGTTCCTACAGTACCTGTTCCAGAACTTGTACCTGTTACACCTGTATATGTTCCTGCTGTTCTTAAAGCATCTGCGCCACTAAATGAATCCATTGTTAAGTGGGCACCTGCCGGAGTTTTTGTAATTGCACCGTTAACACAAATGTTATCAATAATAGATTTAATATGTAACAATCCATTAAGTGTTAATGTTGTATGCTCAAGAGTAGTTACAGAATCTTCTGAACCTAATGCATTAATTTCCGTTGAACGTAATTCGTCACCAATAACTGCTGTTCCTTCTGGAACAATCATTGGTAATGTTTCTTTGTATATTCCTGTTTTTACAAATAATGTATTGTATGCAAATGCTTCTGGTGGTATAGTAGAAATACTACCCGCCGAGATTGCATCAGTAATTATTGCCGCTAATTCTTGAATACGTGCATAAACACCTGCTTCAACATTCTTTGTTGCATCAATTTTTTGTATAACTTGTGATCCACCTGCAATACCATTTGTTGTTTGATAATTTGTTGCTGGTGCTAAATTTCTAAGTGTAGTATCAATAACTGATACCATGTAATTAATTACATCAACGTTTTGTAATGCTTGTCCTTCAATATAACTTGCTCCAGCAAGTGAAAAGAATGATAAAGCATTTGCTACACTACGTCGATTGTCACCATGACCAATGTCGTAAAGAAAACCATCAATAATAATTCCCATATCACGACTACATTTTGCCGCGTCATGTGTATAACCTGTACTGAAAGGTGCTGAGTTATTTGCTATTTTCCAAGCAACATATTGTATACCAGCTTCTTCCATTAAGAATGCTTTATTACGTTTTAATAAATTTGCACCGTCTGGATTTCTAGGCCCTTTTCTAATTTCATTTAATGCATATCTAACTGATCTCCAAGGTTTATCAAGTGTAATTCCGTCTACTGGTGCAACACCATCTGTTCCATTTGGAGACACATAGTAAACACCATCAACTGATCCAAAGTATGCCCATTCAGGAGCATCGCCAGCCGCATTAACTTTTAATACTTGTCCAGGAGTACCAATTGGTAGTCTAACAGGACCTGACCCACCGTAGTAAACTAAATCACCAACAGTAGTTAAGTTTCCTGATTCAACACCACCACTTAATAATTGCCAGTAAGTTCCTGCTACGTCTTGGTCTGGTCTATTTTGTACACTAATTTCATCTGATGTGTGTGCTAGTATACAAATATAAGAGTTAACATTTCCTATACCTCGTACAGCATCGCCGGCATCATAAAGTGTTGCATCTGCCCAGGCATCTTTCCATTCAATACCTTGGTTTAATCTTTCCCAATAAGTTAAGTTAGGTGGTCTATTACCTGTTGTATTTGCTTTAGCAAGATATGTGTAACCACCAAGTCTAATAACATCACCTACTTTATAAGCAGTACCGTTATTGTAATCACCTTGTAAGTTAAATCCAGTTGTAAATAAATCCCAGTCGCCTGCGTTACCAAACGGAAGAATGTTAGTATTATTTGTTTTTGAAATGTAAGAGTAACCACCGTAAGTTACAAAGTCACCTGGTTGGTAACTTGTTGCACCTGACCAACTGTCTTCAAATTCTAAACCTGCAACAAATTCATACCATTGTGTAGTATTTTCAATTGATGCAACGTTAAATGTAAGTGTTGCACCCGATCCACCAATTTGTGTATTAGGAATTGAAATTACGTCTGTTGCTACGTGGCCAGTACCTCCGTGAACGACTGTAACTGATGTTGCCGCGCCTGCGCCATCAATAACAATATTAAATCTTGTGTTTGCTACATCACCTGAACCACTTGTTGTACCTTTTACGTCATTATAAGTTCCAGCAGTACGTGTTGCATCAGGACCACTAATAGTACCAATAGTTGCTACGCTACCTGATACTGTTACATCTGCGGCTAACGTTGTTGTTGATGTGTGGTAATTATTACAAATCCATAGTCCGCCGCCTGACTTAACAACATCATTAACTTTATATCTTGTTGTTCCTGCGTGAACTGATTTATATTCTATACCTTTATGTAAGTAGTCCCATTTAGTTTGGTCTGCTTCTAAACCTTCTACTGTTGATCCGGAAATGTGTCCTTCATTACAAATATAAAGTTGTCCACCGTATTTTACTTCGTCGTGTTTTTTATATCTTGTTGCTTGAACCCAATCAGTTTTCCAATCTTGACCTTGTGCAAAAATATCCCATTTGTCACTGTCTGCTTCTAATCCATCTTCATCAGATTGAAATGTTCCTGAAGATGTATGTGGGACTGTACATAGGTAAAGTGTTCCGCCATATTTTACAATGTCATTAACTTTATAATGTGTACTAGTTTCCCAAATATCTTTCCAGTCAAACCCTTCAGAAAATAGATCCCATTTTGCTTGGTCTGTTTCTAATTTACCACCCGGAGTTTCTGATGTATGTCCTGTGTTACAAATATATAGATATCCGCCGTATTTTACAATGTCATTAACTTTGTAAACAGCGCCTGAATTCCAGTCGCTTTGCCATTCTGAACCGTCGGAAAATTTCTGCCATTTAGTGTCTTCGTCTGTTACAAATAATACCGCTGATGTATGCCCTGAAATACAGATATATGTTCGTCCGCCGTAGCGAATTATATCATCACGGAAATATTCGGTACTTGTAACCCAAGCACCTTTCCATATAAATCTTATTCTACCTAGTTTAAATTCAGCCATTTTTTCTTCCTAAATGCACGTTGTTAGTATTTATCATATCATTCAATTCCTTTAACCTGACGACAATTCATCATAATGTCCATCTGGATCCTCATAAACTTCTTGGAAGTTACTTGAAAAGATCCCGTTATTAAAATATGCCATCGCTAGTGGATATCCACTTACACCATCCATGTGCATGATTACGTCAACAATAATACTTGACCCCCCAACGTGTGTAAGCTCGTTTAAATTATGAACTTTAATTACACCTGCTAAAATGGCGTTAGCGGCTACATTTGAACCACCTCCACTAATTCTGCTTGTTATGTAACTAGCTATAGCTTTTTGTGTTGGAACAATATTATTTGAGTTTGCAACAAATGTATTTTCTTTAGAAAATTCTCTAACAACTGCTTGTGTTCCACCAATAATAATAGCCCCTAATCGTAGTTCCTGTAATCCTTGTAAATCAAATTGTGAAGCATTAATTGTTACAACACCAGTACTTTGTTGAACTTTAAATAGTTCACCAACTCTAAAGTTACCATCTTGATCTGTTGAAGCATAAAATACCCTACCACCAGCAAATTCCAAAGTTTCATTTTGCTGTTCTGGTGGATAAACTGACGAATATCCTTCTTTATATATGTCAGGATAATTTGAAGTAGTAGTTGTGCCAGTACCAACATCTAAGAAATCGTGTCCAGTTAATCTAACTTGGCTATAATTTTGTCTAATAATTATATCTTCTTCATGTACTGGCGATTCTTGACCCCCCATAGTAGGTGCAAGAGAAATTTTTGCAATAATATTAGGTGCTTCTCCACTTAATACTTCAGCACTTCCAATTTTATAAATTACATCAGCAATAGTACTTAATGTTAAGTTATCTCCAGGTCCTGGTATTCCTGTTAAATCTTTAACAATAAAATGTAAACCAGTTTGGAATTGATCAGCAAACCCGTCACCAGTAATTGCTACTTGATTAAATTTAGTATAACTAGCACCTCTATCTCTAAATATAGGTTGACCTAATACACCGTTATTAATTCTTACGGCAATATCTGCATCTTGTGTTTTTTGTGTATCTATAATTTGTACAGCAGGAGGATTACTTGCATCATAACCGCTTCCAGGTTCAGTCATTAATAATTTTGAAATTCTACCTCCGGATACAACTGCTCTAACTTGTGGTGTTGCTCCATATTTTAAATGAACATAAGTTGTTTGTTCAGCAGTATCTAATATTGGCCATCCTGGTCCTTCGTCTGTGGTAAATCCTTTAAAGTTAGATTTAAAAGCTATTCCAGGTGTAAGATCAGCTTGTGCAATCCATACATGACCACCATTACTTGTTCTTACTTTACCTATACTACTTACTGCTATAAATAATCCTTCTTGGCAGTCAAGATACCATTCATTCACATCAAGAATATTTGTTTTATCTGATTCAGTCCATACACTATTTGTAGTTGAATAATCTGTAAAGCTAAAGAAGAACGTTGATGATAACCCATACGTTGCAGTAGTACTAGATGTTCCATCACTAATCATTGTAGTTGAAGGATCTAAATCAGTAACTGTAAATGATCCATTAGGTTTACAAGCGGCTACAAATCTATTATTACCCCAAGTAAATCCTGTTACGTCATAAGTTGTTGGACAAACATTAACTGCGGCCGTCCAACTTACTCCATTATTAATACTTTCATAAGCTGTACCATCTGGTTTAACAACCATCCATTTACCGTTACCGTAAGCAATCCATTTAAAACCTGTACCACCTCCAGTAATAGCGACAGCCTGCCATGTTGTTCCGTCAGTACTACTAATTTGAACAAAATTTGAATCATCTGCAAGTGCAATTACTGTATTAGATGTAGTATTATGTGGTCCTTCACAAATATCAACATAGTTTGCTGTTGGTATTGAAAAAGGTGAACTACCCCATGCTGTGCCTGCCGTTGACAAGTTAACGTATGCTCCGTTACCAACAGCAATATAATATTTTCCTTTACCTTTACATTTTATGACTGCTTGTGGAGTAACCCAATTAGCATCAGTTGGTGCCGATTCCCAAGTAGCTCCTTGTAAGTTTGAAAATACTGCTTTTTCAGTTGCGTTCGTAAATGCAATTAGTGTATTGCCGTGACCTGAAGCCGCTTGGAATATTCCTCCTACTCCAGTATTAACTATATCAGTTGTATATGTTGGATCAGCAACTGTAACTTGAGGTTCAATTCTATAAGTTGTAGTTCCATCTAGTACAAGTGCAATAGTCCATCCTGAAACAACATGATCCCAGCCACGCTTTCCGTCGCTTTCTCTTAGTACGTTAATAAGTTTTGTTGCTGGAAAATATTCATCAACAATACCAAATTGTCCTCGCCCTTTACCTTCTTCTAAATAAATTCTCATTCCGCCGGTTATAGATGCAACCTCAAATGTTACGTTATTCACGCCACCTTGATTACCAAGGTTAACATTAGAAATAGTAATTGTATCACCAACTCTATGACTATGACTTCCATCTAAAGGAATAATTTGTGTTACTGCTCCAGTTCCGTCAACAGTAATTGAAAATGCTTGTTGTGGAATATATCCTCTACCGTTTGTTGTTGCTGGCACATTAGGATATATACCTGCTGGACGACCAGCCTCTGCCGCACTAACATTAGTAAATGTTTGAAAAGCTCTACCGACATAATGTGATGCATTATTAATATCTGATTGAGCAATAGTAATTGAAATAGTATCACCAGTTTGTGCAGAGTTTCTTACACCACTTAAATGTCCTAAACCTCCAGCCGCAGTCGAATCACTTGGACTTAATAATCTAATTTCACTAATTCCACCATTACGTTTGTCTGTATATGTATTATCAACAGCAACACCTAATCCTGATCCAGTTATACTAAAGTTTGCATTAACGTAATCTTGTCCTGCATGACTATATCCTATAGCAAAAATGTTATCTGCATTATTGTAAACTTCAGGGGCCGATGCTTGGTAATATTGATTATGTGTTTTTGCAGTTAACGGTGTTTCACTTGCAAGTACTCCAATTGCACATGATCCATATTTTCCGTATGAATTATTTCCATTAGTTCCTCTAATTTTTCCACCGTCGGTACATAGATATCCTATGTGACAATAGTATGAAAATACAGAAACAAGTTCTGCTCTAGCATCTGCAGAAAGCCATACACTAATACCATCATCAAGAAAGTTTGTCATATCATTAGCAAGAACTGTTTTAAGTCCCTCATTATGTAATGATCCGTCAAGTCTTAATCCAACACATCCACCACCAAATGAACTTATATTTTTTACATAAGGTGATCTTTCTTTAATCCATACAGTTTCATCAGTTGGTCCTGAACCAGGATCAAAGGCTATATAAGCGCCACCAGTTGGTCTTTGAGTTCCATAAACATCTTTGTCAGTTAATGTCCCTTGTTTACCTTGCATTGTCATACCTCTAATACCAGTAGTATCTCTAAGTCTAAACATATCTACTGATTCATAACCAGCCGCAGGTTTAACTATTACAGAACGTCTACCGTCACCATGAAGTGTCATTCCTTTTGGAACTGAGATAGGTAAAAGTTCTTCATATACACCTGTTGAGATATAAATTGTTCCAGGGGCTCTATTTGCCTCATCTGCAAAAATATATTGACAACAAAATTTTATCGTTTTAAATGGAGCACTAATGCTTAATCCACTTCCTTCTGTATCTTTACCTGACACAGAAACAAAGTAGATTTTGTTTATTTGTCCTAGTCCTTCCCATGAAGGTTCATTCCCAATAACTTTTAATGCATTACCAGGATTACCTAAAGCAAGTCTTTTTGTATCAGTACCGTCATGAGTTCTTACATCACCTTTATATTGTAAAACGTTAGTTAGAGCACCTTGGATTTGTTTGTCCCAATAACTATTTGTTACATCTAAATCAGGTTCAACAAGTGATGAATCATCTGCCATGTGTCTTTGTTTACAAACATAGGTAGTACTTTTATGTACAGTAACATCACCTAGTGTATAAATTGTACCAGCGTCATCAGTCCATTCGCCTCTATAATAATCTCCAGTATTAACAAGTGCCCAATATATTGGTACGGAATTTGGATCTGTAGTTTCTCCTGGATCATAATAAGAACGATGTTCTGGATCTAATGAATCAGGTTCTTCTCCTTGACTATCTCTAACAGAAATGTATAACCATCCGTAACGTCTAACAATGTCACCTGTTCTGTAAGGCTCGTTAGTAAGCCATTCGCCACGCATATTCCAACCAGTAGTTAACAACTCCCAGTCATATAATCCTTGTAAACTTTCGCCATCATAAAATACACCTGTAACACTTGGTGGTGTAGCTATGTTATTTGTCATTGACGTATATGTATATCCGCCATATTGTACAATGTCACCTGGTTGATAATCTACAGTCGAATCCCATACCGATTCAAACCCTGTTCCAGGCATCCATATATCAAAGTTAGATTCGTCAAAGTCTATTTCTGAAGTATGATATTCTTTACAGCGCCATAGTGTAGGTCCGTATGTTACGATATCACCTACTTTATAACGAATCCCAGATGAATCATCTGCTCCTTGCCATGTTCCTTTATAATCAACACCGTCAATTACTTTTTCCCAGTTAGCTTGATTGCTTTCTAAACCTAAAGTAAATGTTGCGGCAGATGTATGTCCTATAGTAGTTCGATAAACAATACCGCCATAACGTATAACATCATCTTTTTTGTATCTTGTATTAATATTCCAATCTGCGTCCCAAGAGTCTCCGCGAAATACAATTAGCCATTTAGCTTGGTCAACTTCTAATCCACCGATTGTTGTTGAAGATGTATGTTCTGCTAAACATTGATAAACGTATCCACTATAACGTATAATGTCATCAATTTTATATATCGTTAGTGGTAACCATTCGTTACGCCAGTTAGGTGTTTTAGCATAAGCTAGAAGTTTAGCTTCGTCGCCCTCAATACTAACTCCTCCTGAAACGTGTTCAGTTAAGACTCTGTAAACGACAGCATTATATTTTATTAAATCATTTTTTACGTATCTTGTAGCTACTGTCCAGTCACCTCTCCATTCGTAACCTTCAGTATGTAATAGCCAATAAGACTTTGGAGTATAATTTAAATCATCTAAGAAAGTAGTTGCATTAGAAGTATGGCCAATCATACAAACATAGGTATTACCACCAACTCGTACTATATCATCTTTAATGTATACTGTAGCTCCAGTCCAGGAGTCTTTCCATGTATACCTTATTCTTGCAATATTAAATTCAGCCATATTAGTATCCTGTTATAAACTGGTCATCCTTAAATTCACCTGATATACCTGTTGGGTAGGTATATGGGGTATTAATTCTTAAAACAAATTCGCCTTCTTCGTTTACGAAGTAATAAATATTTTTATCATCCCAACGCATTTGTTCAAATTGTAAATTCTCATAAACTAAAGTATGATTAGGATTTCTTCCTTCAAAGAAATCTGCACCATCTTGGAAATCAGGAAAGTTATCAACTGTTCCACCTGGTTTATTAATTGCTACTGAGTCTGTTGGAGATGCTATATCAACTTTAGCTATAAACAATTGTCCATCGTCGTCTCTGCGTAAAGCATAAAAATAACGTTCACCAGTTTGTCTTTGTAAGGGTTCTGAACCTACATAACTCATTATACAATCTCCACAAAGCTAAAGATGACATCAACTGCGTCATCTTGATCCGCCGAAACATATAAAATATTATCTCCCGGCAGAATTAATTTTTCGCCACCATTAATTGCTCGTAAACTTGCATTCGGGGCTATCATAACATCTTTAACATAATATCCTGTAACACTAGTATCATCTCTAACTGTAATACTAACTCGTGTATTTCCGTCTAATAGGTTAGCAACACTTAAACCAATTCCTGTACATTTTGAAGCTGAAGGCACTGATACTATTTCAACTGGTACAGTTCCTATATTTTTAATTACTTTATTTTTAAAAAATGTTGCCATCTATATTATCCTAAACTTAACACAACCTGTAATGCTATATTTTCAGCATCTGTTGTTGATACAGAACCAGATGTTCCTGCAACTGATTCCCAACTTGTACTGTTATAAATCTCTAACCTACCATCTGTAGTATTCCAACGAGTCATTCCTAATGGAGGAGCTGGATGTCTTTCTGCTGAAGTTCCTACCGGAAGTACAACGCCGTCAGTACCTTCAATTTCTACATAACCAGTGCCTGTACCAGTAAATCTAGTAGCCGCACCGCTTACACTATTATTTATTTCACTACCGCTAATGCGGATATTATCAATGTTAACTCCACCAGTACCATTTGGTAGCAAGTTTAAATCTGTATTTAAAGTAGTTGTACTAATAGTATTACCATCAATTTGGATGTCATCTATTAGAAGTTTTGACACATTAAATTCTGTTTGTGTAATACTTGCAATTTCAGTTCCTGCAGAGTAAAATCTAATAATATCGTCATTAGCACCTGGTGTTAATTCTGCTGTAATATACGTATCAGCATCTAAGTCATATACACCTGTTAATACAATCCAGTTACCATCATATCCTTCAAATCTACTTGTAGTTGTATTATAACGTATCATACCTACTGCTGGTACAGTTGGTCTTTGGGCAGTTGTTCCTGCAGGAATTCTAATACTTCCTGTAGTGTTAATATCAACTACTCCACTACCAGGAGTCATTGTAATATTGCTAGAAGCTGTTTGAATGCTGTTATTTTTTATAACAAAATCATCAATAATAATAGCACCTGAACCGTTTGTGCGTAATTCTAAGTTTGCATTAGATACTGTATTTTGGATAGTACCAGTATCAATTTGAATATCATCGATATATGCACTTGAAGTATGTAAAGAATTCCAAGATTGTGTTGGTGTTCCTAAATTATATTTTGCTGTTTCTGCCGGTTTAATATCACTAGTAATTCCAGCTATGATGCTAATAGTATCCGTAGCTTCATCACCAAGTTGGACATTTCCACCTACAGTAACATCTCCTGTAGCTGTAACATTTCCTGTAACATCTAAATCACCAGTAATATTAGTATTTGCTTGAATATTAACTTCACCTGTTCCATTAGGTATAATGTCAAGGTTTGCGTTAGATACTGTCGTAGAAATTACGTTAGTGTCAAATCTTAAATCATCTATTTCAAAAGTTTTTAATGAAACAACTTTGTCTGTGCCGACAGTTGTAAGGTTTAATACGTTACCAACAGTATGAACTGTGTTACCAGAAATTCTTACATCTCCGATAAATGCTGTTCCTGTTGTAACTAAATCAGTTGATCTTGTAGTTCCGTTAACGTCTAGTGCGTATTGGGGTGAAGCGGTTTTGATACCTACTCTGCTGTTATTAACATCCAGATAAAGTAAATCCGTCTCAAAGGCTAAATCCACACCATTTCTGATGAGGTTCGACTTTAGTAGCGGACCTGATATACGACCTACAGCCACTGTTCTCTCCTAATACGGGGATCCTGTCCCTCTAACCTAGATATCATTGCCGGTTAACCGCAGTATGTCCCATAATACATAAGAGGTCTCTCTCCTCCTATTGGTCATGTACTATGACAATTGTATTTATCGTTTTTGGAAATTATGCGAGTGCTATGGTATAGATATTAACCAATTCTTCCATGTACTGTTCAGTGATACCACCACCAACACCTGCGATGTTGGCCCAGTCTGTACCGTCGTAAGTTTCCATGTAAGCTAGGTCAGTATTAAAACGTGTTTGTCCTATAATACCAATTGGACGTTGTGCAGTTGATCCTGCAGGAATAACCATTCCAACATTAGCATCAAATTGGACATACCCAGTATTACCTGTTTTAGAAAGTTTAAATGGTTGGGCTACTGTGTTATGTATTGTACTTGCATTAAATTTAAAATTAGCTATATTAACAACACCTGTTGCAGTTAAATTAAAATCAGCATTTGTTGTTGCAGAAGAAATAGTATTTCCATCTATCTCTACAGTATTTTGTGATATTAGTTTATTAGTTGTTAATCCAGTAGTAGATAATGTTGTAGTTGTAACACCATTAGTAACAAAGCTAAAATCATTACCAGCGTTTGCTAATACATAAGTTTGTCTATCTTCACTCCATATACCTCTTAAAGGAGTATAAGCAGTTGAAAATAATTCAAAGAAATTAGTAGTTGTATTGTATCTAACATCACGATTTGAACTTGGTCTTTGTGCTTCTGTACCATCTGGTACGTTTAATGCCGCTACAGAGCTTATTGTAATGTTTCCACTACCGGGTGTAATTACTAAATCACGAGCAATATCTAAGTCAAATTGTTTAATACTTCCATGTAAAGGAAGTCCGCTGGCACCTAACCCAACTACATATAATCTAGCCCCATCATGCTTAAATGTCATAGCCATTGCTGAAGTCCAAGCACCAGGCATTGTCCCTTCTTGTGCGCCTACATTTTTAGTTACACCAACTGATGTTATAGTATTAAGGTCAAACCCAACTGCTAAAACAAATGTATGGACAACTTCATCAAAATCAACAAGGTATAGTTTAGTTCCAGAATTATTAAACCATATAGCATTTCCTTCTGTTCCTGAATGGAAAGTGCTTAATTGTATATTTTGTGACGATCCAGTAGTAGTAAGATCCCAAGGTGTAGATAATTCATATCGAATAATTTTCCATGTAGAATCATAGTACATCCAGAATATATATCTACCATCTGGACTCATATGAAAGTTAGGAGCATCAAATTTTGAAATACCTAGAAAACTTGCTTCTCCAGTAAATTGACATTGTGTAATGTCCCAAGCGATACTTACTTCATATGCAAAAAATCTTGATTGATCACTACCAGTATCTCCATACCCACCTGATACAAATAATTTTGTTCCATCTGGTCTCCAAAAATGACCAACAAGTCCGTTAAACGGAGATGCACCTACTTGTGTTTCTGTTGATGTATCAAACGCTGTAACAACTGCACCAGCATTAATACTTGAAATGTCCCAAGGTGTAGTACATATATAAGCTCTAATAGTTTGATTAACTTCAGCAGATACAAAACACTTTGTTCCATCCGGACTAAAACTAATGCCGCCAGTTTTATAATTTGATAATGATGGGTTTGTTGGTTGTACAAAACCTGAAAAAGTTCCTGTGTTTACATTCCAAGATGATCCTGAAGATATTAAGTTATGTCCACTAATAGCTACATCATCTATAACAATACTTCCTGTACCACTAGGTCTAAGTGTTAAGTTATTATTAAGTGTTTTAGTTGTTATATAATCATTATCTATTTCAATATCACCAATAGTTGCTTGACTAGTAGATACATTATTCCATACTCTAGTTGGACTTCCTAAACTATAGGCACCTGCTGTAGTATGTGGAGTAAAGTCTTGTGAAAGCTCAGCAAAATTAAAACTAATTGTATCTGTTGGTTCATCTCCAAGATTCATTGTGCCACCAACAGTAATATTGCCTGGAATAGTTATATTTCCAGTTGTACTAATAGTACCGGTAACTTTTGTTTTAGGGAATTCAACAGTTCCTGTACCATTTGTATCTAGTACAATATCAGAATTATTTTTACTTCCTATATAATTGTCATTAAATGTTAAGTTTTCGGTGTGTAATTCATCTGCGTGAATAGTACCTTGAGAATCTAAAATAATATCACCAACTATTGCTGTCACACCAGTTGTATCTACTTTAAGATTACCCCCAGTAAGTCTGTCAGACATAAAGTCATTAGATATAGTTTGGCCAAAGATATCTAATTCTGAGGCTTGAGAAGCAGTTCTAATACCAACCTTACCAGTTAAATGTCCTATATATAATAGGTCATTATCAACGGATAGGTTTGATTGTGTTCTTTTTAGATTAGCCGCTAATAGCGGACCTGATATTCTCGCAACTTGTGGCATATATAACTCCCTCTACGTTATATATTTATCGGAAGTTACTTATCGAAGTTATGGAGGACTGTTACTGGTTTGCCGACTGGAACTGCTGTTCCAAATACTACATACCAGCCAACAGCTTTACCTGGTGGGTTTTGTTCTAAAGTGTAGTTTGTAGTTGCTAATTGGAATACGTTTTCAATTAGAACAATTAAATTTTCAGCCGCGGCTGGGCTTGGATTATAAGTGTCGTTATTAACTAGTGGACCAAATTTTGTTTCAACGTCATCTCCGTTACCTAATGCTTGTTGAACAATACTTGCTGGTTCAAAACGTCTAACAGGTGCCCAAGCACCAGCTTGACGATTTTCAAATACATCAGTATCAGTATTGTAACGAATTTGTCCATCTACTGATGCTGTTATATTCTGTGCCGCAGTTCCTTTTGGAATCTGCATTTTATCAGTACTGTCAATAGTCACTAAACCGTAAATATTTTTACGAATATCTTTATTGCCAAAGATACCGCGATTTTGTGTGGATTGTTGTCTTAGGAATCTCATTATACTTCCAAGTAACTAACAGTAATAGCTAAATTCAAAGGTGCTTGAGAAACACTTACAACTTTATCACCAGCTTCTAAAATAATTTTTTCACTATCAAATGTAAATGTTTCGCCTCCAGGGACTGGTAGTTCTTTTACAACCATATTAGTATTACTTTTAGCTTCGGTATCTTTTACAAAGTGTAAATCAAATGATGTATCATTTGTACCTGCCGCGTCGAATCCTGCATGATTAACCACCATAATAGTGGTAATAGCATATGATTTTCCAGCTGGAACTTCTAATACTGTTACGTCTGTTGCTACCAAAAGTGCTTGTGCTATTGCCATTTTTCCCTATCCTTAAAAGATCATACTTAAAAGTAAAGATCTATTCTTGCTTAAAATTTCATCTCTAACGTTACTACTATTTACATAAAATAAGCCAGTTTTACCTATTCCAGGAGTCTTAGCATATAATTTTAATCCATCAGTTGGTGCTGTTGGGTCTATTGTAGCATCATCAATACTTGGTGTACTTAAAATATGTAGTTGGTCATCAATTATAATTGATCCTGTTCCAGGTGCCGCAAGTCTTAAGTCTGCTGAACTAACAGTTGTTTCGATTGTACTACCATGTATTCTTAAATCATGAATTTCTGTTCTGTTATCATAGACTGTTATATGATTATTTCCGTCAACTGATACTTTTATATTACTTGCTGTGCCTGGATTAGTTTCAATGTCAGCTACAACAACATCTGTTTTGGTTGTTACACCGTCTCTAATTTTCTTAATGTTTATTGTGGCAAGTCCTGATACAATTTCATCATCAACATATTTTTTATTAGGTAAATCGTCGTCATCTACAACTTGATTTTCATAGTTGTTAGTACCACTGACACTAATTACACCTGTGCCAGCATTAATTAAAAATAGGTCACCACCGCCTGTTGAAATACTTCTACATTCTAATCCGATGTTACTACCAGCTTCGTCTTTAAGGACAAAAGCCCCTGTCTTTGTTGTTTGACTTACAGGATCATTCCATATAACATTTTCATTAAAAAGAAATTGTACGTCAGCTAAACTGCCGCGTTCAATTCTAATTCCTGCTTCGTTTAATGTAACTCCTATGCCTGATTCGTTTGCATTAAGAACAATAATATTATCATTAATATTTAGGTCAGTTGAATTAACTGTAGTTTGTGTTCCACTAATAAGGAGATCACCTGTAACATGAACTTGTCCAATATTAAGTCCTGTGTCGAGAGTAATTGTGCCCGAGTCAGCTACTTTTAAAGTATAATCACCACTTGTTGTTACGTGTTTTGACATTATTATTGCCCATCAACTGTTACAGTATTTGCAGTTGCATCGTCTTCGCCACCTGCGTCACTTCCACCGATGACCATTTTTCCTCGTGTCGTACCTTCATACTGAACGACGTTATTCCAAATTTTTGTAATTTGAACAACTGTTGAATCATCCAGTACTCCGTCAATTGACATTTCGCCAGCTACTAATGTTCCAGCGGCTTTATTAACTAACAATAAAATTTCAGTAGTGGTACCATCAGATACCTTAAATTTATTTACTGAACGTTGTGCTAAAATCCATGCTTTTGTAGATGCTTCAGCTTGTCCTGTGAAAAAATGGCGTGTAACCTGGAGTTTTCCATTACCTTCTCCAAAATTTCGTTTGTTTACTGGTCTACCCATTTTTAATCTCCTGCTTTAATGTATTTATCAGAAAAAGAGAAAGCCCGAACATAGTCCGGGCTTCCAATTCTAGTTAATTCAATCCTAAAAACTAGATTACGTAATTACATCTACTGTTCTTACTGAGGCAGAAGCCGCGTTACTATCACTTAATGTATAAGGATATTTGTCGGTTCCTTCAGTAATAACTGTTCTATTGTAGAACTTTGTAACTTGTGTAGCCGTTCCACTATCATCTTTAGCATTTACGATGAATTCGCCTTCGCCTAAGGAATCTTGTACTCCATTAACCAACTGCAAGTTTTCAGTTGTAGTGCCATCAGTAACTAAAAAATAATTAGTTCCTGTTTGTTTTACAATTGAGCCTTGCGGTTCTTGAGCTTCTTCTCCTCCTGAAAAATAATAGCTAGTAACTGCGACGTTACCAACGGCTGTTCCAAAGATTCTTTTGTTTACTGGTCTTCCCATTTGTTTTCTCCTGTTAAACGTTCTAAGTTTACGGGGTGTTGTCCCCATAAGTCCCTTTCGGGCTCGTTTACTTAAAGCTATTTATCAAGAGAAAGCCCAGAACAGCGTTTAATAGCCATCCTGGGCTCGACTCATTAAATTTATAGTGGAAATGGTAGGACTTGGTTACACCTACAATCCCGCCTCACAGATACCTATCTATTGTTGCGGAAAACCTATACCCGACTGGTAAGTCGATTTGGATAAGCGCCTTTCAGCTACCCACCCTGGGTACCACCCCTGTACAGTCAAGTTCACCCCTCTGGTAAGAGGCTCTTCCTTGCACACTTCCTACTTAAACAGAGCTACCGTCTAAGTATTATATGTATAATAACATCTTATAGTTAAAAGTCAACGATTTTCTTTATTTTTTTGTGGATAAGTTTATCCAAAATAGAAAAAGAAAGGGCGATCCTAAGACCGCCCTCTCATAATCACTTGTAATATCTCTATTAAGAGAATGTTACGTTTGCGATGGTTACCGTACCCAAGTAGTCAGCCGCATTACCTAGTGAAGATGCTGTGTTGTTTAACTCAACATATCCATATCTAGTCATGAAACTTACAACTGGTTCAAATGTACTTGGATCCAACACAACACCGCTTGACATCAATGGGATGTATGGGCAGTAGAATGACGGAGCGTCCGCTTCACTTGTTCCTTTGTAACCAACTAGTACTGCTGTAGTATCAGCCGCATATGAGTCAACATATACTTTCATTGCACCGTTTAGTGTTCCAACGAATTTTGTATTTGTTGGAGCTTCAAAAGTGCCTTCAGTTGTTCTTGCGAACGCTGAAGTTGTAGCTGATTGTAGTACAGTTAGAGCGTGTGGTGAAACCACAGCCCAGTTACCAGCACCACGACGTGTACGCTGAGCAATAGTATTTGCAACACGGTTGACCATTACAGCCAATGCCGCGTGTTCGTCACCGACGAATGTTGCAGTACCACTAACAGCATTTTGATCGTATGCTTGTTGGTTCTGAGTACCTGCTAAAGCACGTAAAGATGCAAGAACTTCTTGATCGATTTCAGCAGTAATTTCTTGGGCTAATGCCGCCATAATTTCTGCTTCGATGTCGATGCCTTGCTGTGCTTGTGCATCTTGTGCCGATTCAAAAGTCCAGCGAGCTGATAGCTTTCTAGTCTTTGCTTCGACAGTTTGTTTTAAGATTTGGATGCTCAAGCGTTTGCCAGCCGTACCTTCTAGATTGGCTGTACCAGCCGCACCAGGGGTAGCGTCAGTGGCATTACCTGCATAAGCCGCCGCGATCTTAAATGGTGAAAGTGCTTCTTCACCTATTTCGTTACCATCTGAAAAGTCCGCGTAACGAACTCTCAATGTGTGGATTTGTCCAACTGGGCCAGTCATTGGTTGTACTCCAACCAATTCATTAGCTATTACAGTCGGCATAACCCGTCTTATTACCGGAAGGATAACTCTGTTAAGAGTTGCAACATTACCTGCTGATGTAGATCCAGCGGTAGCAGTCTCATTCAACCACTTGCGTGTGTTTTCAAGAGTACTTGCCATCACTGCTTTCTTGTTACCGTTAAGGCCTTCTAAAAGAGCGGTTTTGGTATCCTGCCAGCGATTTTCTAGTAGTTCTGACATTGTTTTCTCCTTAATTCAATCCTGCAAGTCTTCGAATGTCAACAATATTACTTGTTGCTTCCGAGCTTACACTACTAACGTTAGATTCTTCTTTGTTGCCTGTTATTGCTACTTGTCTTGCCTCTGATTCTGTTAATGTTGCCTTCTTCTTTGCTGGAGTTTTCCCGTCGATAACCGCCGGCATATACTTGTCAAATTGTTTTTGCAATTTGTCTGTTTGTACACTTTCCAGTAAGTCGTTCATAATTTCACGCTGTTCTTTGCTCAAAGGAGCAGTTAGTTCAGACATGACATCTTTTCTCTTAGCCGCATCAGAAATTTTAGAAATTTCTGCATTTTTCTCTGCGATCGTTTTTGATTTCTCATCTACCTCTGCTTTAACTTCTTTAATTTGTCCATCTTTCATGTTAACAACTTGCATAAGTTTAGCAGTTTCTGATTTCTCGTTTAGGTAGCTATTGGAATATTCATTAGCGAATGTTTCGAAAATTTTGCGACCAAAATCATTTTTACGTGCTGAGTCAATATCTTCTTTAAGTTGAGAAATTTCTTTTTTAAGTCCTTTTCCAACTACGTCTGATACTAATTTAGCACTCTTCTCAACAAAAGTTGATTTAACTTTGTTTAGATGTTTCTTAGCTTCACGTATAAGTTTTACCTTAGTTTCGGCCAAGTCTTTCTTATCTTCGTAGAACTCTGCAATTTCTTTTGCCAAAGCTTCAACCACAAATTCCTCAAGTTTGCCAAACTTACTGGCCATACCTTTTTGGTCTTCGTGTAATTCAGTTACTTCCTTCTTCAAAGACTGCATAACAAACTCTTTTAGCAAATCTGCGTTATCACGCATAGCAATTACATATTTCGCTCTTGCTTCTGCTAATTGTTTGCGATCGTCAGTGAACTCGGAAATTTCTTCTGCTAGTTTCTCGCTCACCATAGAATCGATTGCTTCAACCATTTGTGCTTTATCGTGTTCATATTTAGAAGCGAACTCCTCGCGAAGTTCAGCAGTAACAGAAAGTTTTGTTTCCGTAACTTTCTTGTCCCATGCTTCTTGAATTTCAGCTCTGATCTCTTCAGAGATTACATTGTTTTCAAAGAGTGATTTCAGTGCGTCCAACATATTTTTCTCCTTATTACTGGAGCCCTTTGATGATATTCACCAAAGAATTCTTTAAATAATTCTGCGCCTTTTTGTCGCCTTCTAGCTCACGTGCCAGGTTCATTGCCTTATACCCCCCACGAGTATTTAATAAATGCTCGTATATTGGGGTTGGGTATGCCCCTGGAGCACTGGGTTGAGCAACTATATCCACAGTAATTATTTCATAGTCGCTTACTTGTCCGGTTCCGTCTTCTGTGACGTTCCCGCTACCACGTGATGAGACGCCTAGTTTAACTCCGCTTTCAAGCATTGTTGAAACCAATTGTCCCATCGGCGTAGGTAATATTTTAAGTTTCCCGTAACCGTTTGGTCCATCCATCCACATTTCTGTGATTAGATGACTTACACGGTCTAAGTTTATGTTGAGTCCTTCAGGATGATCAACTTCGCCCAGAACTGAATATCCACCTGTAATTTGGTCATTGAGTGTATTGACAGCTCTACCTATCTCGGTAACAGGGTAAACACGCATATTGGCATTTTTAACCCCACCTTGGATACAAATTCCTTTTAAATAAAGGTCTTTGCCTCCCTTGTCGTTCTCGGTAGACTCGATGACCATTTTAGCTTGGTCGAATGTTAAGTTCTCTCTTAAGTTAAGCAACACTTTTTTCCTCAACAAAATTAGGAACCGATTACTGAATCAGTATTCGTTCCGCCTTCTTCACCATGTCCTTTTTTCTCAGTACCATGGCCTTTAGAATCAGATTTTAATGACTTAGAAGCTTTTCCACCTGGAACATTTACGTTACCAGCTGAATCTT
>Ga0310345_10001053_pt1 | contig 32988 bp, 29 predicted proteins | sample HC15DNA20500_MG_FD_204667 | JGI IMG/M metagenome (GOLD analysis project Ga0310345, IMG submission 204667) | Marine microbial communities from station ALOHA, North Pacific Subtropical Gyre - HC15-DNA-20-500_MG | ecosystem: Environmental > Aquatic > Marine > Oceanic | place: Pacific Ocean: North... | reverse complement strand
ATGCCGTCCATGCCAGACCATGACATGTCCTCGCTGTACGATCGGGCGGATGGTTCATGACCTGGCGTTTCGCCTTCTGATCGGCCCGAAAACGGCCGACGCTCCTTTCACCTGTCACTACGAATAACATGTCATCGTTTGCCAAAGGCGCTTTATCTCATCTGTCCGATTCTGGGGGTATTGATGGGGGTATTTGCAAGGTGATTCAAAAAGTTGATTAGGTAAATCAGCATGTTATACGCTCCCTATATTTCCCTCCTCCGCTACCACGGCCGATTGACCGAGACTCTCAGCCGGTTCGTCTATTATGCAGATTGCGAACGACTGATCCTTCAGCTTGAAAAGATCGGGCGCTGATCATGGATAAACCCGTTACCTCTCATTCGCGTCGCACCGTGCTCAGGGGATCGCTTGCATTGGGCGGCGCATTCGCGATGCAGCCGATCCTGCCCGCCTGGGCTGCGCCGCGCGGGCTGACGCATGGCGAGGCCAGCAAGACCGGGGCGACCCTGTCGGGCGAGGAAATTGCGCTGTCCGTGGGCTCTGCCGAATTTACGCTGGATGGCCGTAAGGGCCATGCCATCACCGTCAACGGGTCGCTTCCCGCACCTTTGATCCGGCTGCGCGAAGGGCAGAACGTACGGCTGGCCGTTACCAACCATCTGGATGAGGATACCTCGATCCACTGGCACGGGCTGCTGCTGCCATTTCAGATGGACGGGGTGCCGGGCGTGAGCTTCCCCGGCATCCGCCCGCACGAGACCTTCGTGTACGAATTTCCCGTGATCCAGTCCGGGACTTACTGGTACCACAGCCATTCCAATCTGCAGGAAGCGATGGGCCATTACGGACCGATCGTGATCGATCCTGCCGGGGCCGATCCGGTGCAATACGACCGCGAACATATCATCGTGCTGTCGGACTGGAGCTTCATGCATCCGCACGCGATCATGCGCACGCTCAAGCAGTCGCCGGATTATTTCAACCGCCAGCAACAAACGCTGGCCGGGCTGCTGGCGGGTAAGGGCCAGAACGTGGAACAGCGGCTGCACTGGGCCGGGATGCGCATGATGCCGTCCGATATCGCGGACGTGACCGGCGAGACCTATACCTATCTGGTCAACGGGCACGGACCCGGGGAGAACTGGACCGGCCTGTTCCAGCCGGGCGAGCGCGTGCGGCTGCGGATCGTCAATGCTTCGGCGATGAGCATTTTCAACGTGCGGATCCCCGGTCTTCCCATGACGGTGGTCAATGCTGATGGCGAGAATGTGCGCCCGGTCGAAACCGACGAGTTCCAGATCGGTGTTGCCGAAACCTACGATGTCGTCGTCTCCCCGCCCGACGCCAGCGCTTACAGCTTCATTGCCGAAAGCATCGACCGCTCAGGTCTGGCGCGCGCGACCCTTGCGCCGCGACTTGGCATGGAAGCGCCGGTCCCGCCGCTACGCGAACGCCCGACGCTGACCATGCGCGACATGGGAATGGGCGGCATGGAAGACATGGACGCCATGAGCGGTGACGCCGGCGGAATGGACCACGGTTCAATGGATCACGGCGAAATGGATCATGGCGCGATGGATCATGGTGCGATGGACCACGGTTCGATGGATCACGGTGCAATGGATCACGGCCGCATGAGTATGCGCGACCCGGCCAATGCGCCCGGTGTCGATGTGAATCCGGGAGTCGACATGATCGCCCCGAACCCGGCCGACCGGACCGGCGACCGCGGGTTGGGGCTGGAAGATGTTTCGCACCGCGTGCTGACGTATGACCAGCTGCGCTCGCTTGCACCCAATCCCGACCCGCGCCCGCCCAGCCGCGAGCTGGTGATCCACCTGACCGGAAACATGGAACGTTATATGTGGTCGCTTGACGGCAAGAGGTTTGCCGAGATCGTCGAACCGATCCGGTTTGCGCGAGGCGAACGGGTTCGGGTCAAACTGGTCAACAACACTATGATGACCCACCCGATCCACCTGCACGGTCATTTCTTCGAGATCGTGAACGGGCAGGACGGGCACCAGCCGCGCAAGCATACGGTCAACGTCCTGCCGGGCGGCTATGTGAAGTTCGACCTGACCGCCGATGCGCCGGGCGACTGGGCGTTCCACTGCCACCTGCTGATGCATATGCACGCCGGGATGTTCAACGTGGTCAAGATACGCCCGCTGGACGGAGATGCGGCGTGAGGGCGGCATTGATTTGCGCGGTTGTGGCGCTTCCAGTTCCCGCAGCCGCCCAGCAGATGGACCATCCCCAGCAACCGATGCAGGCCGAGCCTGAACCGGATGGCATGGCCGGGCATGAGCACGACGCCGAGCCTGACCCCCATGCCGGGCACAATATGGGCGACGAGCAGGCCGACCCACATGCCGGGCATGACATGGGTGACCAGCAGGGCGATCCCCATGCAGGCCATACGATGGCCGAACCGATGCCGCCTGCCAGCGCGGCGTCGTCCGGTCCGCCGCCAGAAGCCTACAGCGGCCCCGAACACGCCGCCGATGCCTTTTTCCCGCTCGACCGTATGACCGCCGCGCGCGAACAGCTGCGGCGAGAGCAGGGCGGTGGGGTGACTTCGCTCGTCAGTGTGGACCGGCTGGAATACCAGTCCGGCGGCGGCAGCGAGAGCTACGTCTGGGAAGCCAATGGCTGGGTCGGCGGCGACCTGAACAAGCTGTGGATCAAGACCGAGGGCGAGGGCGAGTTCGGCGAAAGTCTCGACGATGCCGAAGTGCAGGCGCTCTACAGCCGTGCGATCGGCCCCTGGTTCGATCTGCAAACCGGCGTGCGCTACGATTATCGCCCGTCGGCGCCGGATACCGCGCATCTGGCGCTGGGGGTGCAGGGCCTGGCCCCGTATTACTTCGAGGTCGACGGTGCGCTGTTCCTGTCGGACCAGGGCGATCTGATTGCGCGGGCCGAGGCGGAGTACGATCTGCGGATCACCCAGCGGCTGATTGCCCAGCCGCGGGTGGAAATGAACCTGTCTGCGCAGGACATTCCCGAACTAGGCGTCGGCAGCGGGTTCACCGGCGTCGATGCCGGGCTACGCCTGCGCTACGAGATAGCACGCGAGTTTGCGCCGTATATCGGCGTGGAATACCAGACCGATCTTGGGCGGACGCGCGAGCTGGTGCGGCAGGCCGGGGACGATCCGGACCGTACTGCATTCGTGGCCGGGGTGAAGTTCTGGTTTTAGGCGGCCAGTCAGCCGACCTGCATCATCTCGATCTCGTGCCCTTCCGGCGTGCGAACGAAGGCAATCTTCGATTTGCCGAATGCGGAGATGTCCCCGCGCGCGCTGGCACCTGCGGCGAGCGCGCGTGCGCGGTCGCGTTCCACGTCGCGGGTCAGCATGCCGACCGGGCCCCAGCCGTTGCCCAGATCGATAGCGCGCTCATCCTTCCAGTAGAACAGCACGATGGTGGCGGAGCCTTTCTTTCCGGTCATCATGTGTTCGGTGAACTCCGGCGTGTCCACTGTGTCGGCATGCGTCATTTCGAACCCGTCGACGAAGAACCGGGTCATCGCATCGAGATCGCGCACGGTCAGCTTGACGAAGGTGAACAGGGCGGGGTTGGTTTGTTCGGTCATAATATCCTCAGGAACTGGGGCGGTTGGGGTCGCCCGGCGGGCGCGACGTGGGGTGCGAACTGGACAGGCCGCCATCGATCGCCAGCGACTGGCCGTTGATGTAGCTTGCCTCTTCCGACAGCAGGAACAGGGCGGCGGCGGCGATTTCTTCCGGCTGGCCGCCGCGCAGCAGCGGGTTGAGCTGGCCGATCTTGTGTTCCTTGCCAGCAGCACGCGCACCTTCGAACACCGGGCGCGTCATTCCGGTTTCGGTCAGGCCGGGCAGTACGGCGTTGATCCGCACGCCGGTGCCTGCAAGTTGCTGTGCCGCGGTCTGCACCAGGTTGATGACGCCCGCCTTGCTGGCCGAATATTGCGCAGGCCCCGCGCCAGAGCGCAGGCCGGCAACGCTCGCCGTGCAGCAGATCGCCCCGCCGCCCGCATCGCGAATGGCGGGCGCGCCGTGCTTCACCGCCAGAAACGGGCCGATCAGGTTCACGCGCAGGGTTTCGGCCCAGATGTCCGGCGTGGCATCGAAGAAGCCGCCGCGTGCCCCGCCGGTAATCCCGGCATTGGCATAAAAGCCATGCAGCGCGCCGAATTCGGACTGCGCCTTGCCGACCAATGCTTCCACATCGCCCTCATCACCGGCGTCCCCCTTGATGGCGACACAAGTGCCTGTGGCATCGCGGACCATCTGCGCGGTTTCCTCCACCGCAGGCGCCATGTCCGATGCGATGACGCTGGCGCCTTCGCTGGCGAACAGCAGCGCGCTGGCCCGCCCGATGCCAGATGCGGCGCCGGTGACGATGATGGTCTTGCCTTCCAGCCGCGCGCTCATATCGTTGCGCCCCCGTCGACCACGATCATCTGCCCGGTCGTCCACTTCCCGGCAGCCGAAGCGAGATAGACGGCGGCCCCGGCAATATCCTCCGGCTCACCGATGCGGCGCATCGGCAACCGGGCCTCGGTCGCTTCCAGCGCCTTCGGGTTCTCCCAAAGGGCGCGGGCGAAATCGGTTTTGACCAGGCCCGGCGCGATTGCGTTGACCCGGATGCCGTGCTGGCCGTTCTCTACCGCGTAGTTGCGAACCAGCTGGAAATCGGCGGCCTTGGATACGTTGTAGGCGCCGATCGAGGTGGTGCCGCGCAGCCCGCCGATCGAGCTGACGATGATGATGGCGCCATCCTTTTTGTCGCGCATGGCGGGCAGGGCCAGCTGGATCAGCCAGTGATTGGACAGCACGTTGTTATCCAGCACCTTGCGGAACTGTTCGTCCTCGATGGTGTCGAGCGACCCGTAATGCGGATTGCTGGCCGCGTTGCAGACCAGAATATCGACCGGGCCAAGTGTATCCTTCACGCGGTCGAACAGGTCGGTGATCTGTGCCTTGTCGGAAATGCTGGCCGCGATGGCCACGGCGGTGCCATCGCCATGTTGGGCATCGATGGCGGCGGCCACTTCGTCGCAGGCTTCCTGCTTGCGGCTGGAAATGACTACCCTGGCCCCCTGTGCGGCCATCTGTTCGGCAATCGCGCGGCCGATCCCGCGGCTCGACCCGGTGATGACGGCGACCTTTCCGGTCAGATCGAATAACGACATATCTTTTCTCTCCCTTTCGGTATCGGTCACGCGCCCGCGCGCTGCGCAAAGCCCCATGCCTGCTGGCTGAGCGGGACGATACGGCTCGCCGCCGCTTCGGCATTGGCGTTGGAAGCGTTGCCGTCCAGCGCGCGTTTCTTGATGCCCTGGATAATGCCTACCAGACGGAACAGGTTGAAGGCGAAATACCAGTTGAGGTCGGGCACCGTCGTGCGACCGGTCAGCGTGCAGTAACGCTCGGTCATTTCCTCCAGCGTGGGAATGCCAAGCGCGGGCAGGTCCAGCCCGCCCAATTGCGCCCCGCGTTCGCCATTGGGCATCGCCCAGTTCATCGCCAGATAGGCGAAGTCGGCCAGCGGATCGCCCAGCGTGGACAGTTCCCAGTCGATCAGCGCGAGAATTTCGGGCCGGTCGGGTGCGTAGATCATGTTGTCGATGCGGAAATCGCCGTGGATGATCGAAACGCGGTCCTGCTGGGGAAGGGTGGCCGGAAACCATTCGATCAGGCGTTCGACTTCTGGGACATCGTCTGTCTGTGCGGCGCGATACTGCTTCGTCCAGCGGCCGACCTGGCGCGCGAAGTAATTGCCCGGCGCGCCGTAATCGCCCAGCCCGACCTCCTCCGGCTCGACCGCGTGGAGCTGCGCCAGCGCGACGATCATCGCATCGTACAAGGCGCTGCGTTCCTGCGGTTCGCAATCGGGGAGGGCGCCGTTCCAGAAGGTGCGCCCTTCGACCATTTCCATCAGATAGAAAGGTGCGCCGATGACCTCTGCATCCTCGCACAAGGCAATCGGTTTTGCGACGGGCACCGGGGTGGGGTGGAGGGCGGAAATCAGGCGATGTTCGCGCTCCACCGCATGGGCGGAAGGCAGCAGTTTGCCGAACGGTTTGCGCCGCAGCACCATCGCGCCCTGATCGGTTTCGACGCGGTAGGTCGGGTTGGACTGGCCGCCGGGAAATTTTTCCGCACTCTCGATGGTCGCGGTGTTGCCCAGTTCCTGGCGCAGCCACGCTTGCAATGCGGCCCCGTCCAGATCGGCGAACCGTTCGCTCTCGTTCGCTGTCATGATTTCGCTTCCCGTTCTGCCCGTTCCAGCGCCTCGCCCATCGGGCGCATCAGGTTTTCCTGCTGGACGGTCGCCACCAGTGTTCCATCCTGCCGGAAGAAATGCCCCTGGTTCAATCCGCGCGCATGGCCGGACCACGGGCTGGAGGTTGAAAACAGGTGCCAGTCCGAAAAATCGGGCTGTTCGTGAAACCAGATCGCATGATCCAGACTGGCGACCTGCACCTGACTGCCGCCCGGCCTGACGGAGTGGGGCAGCAGCGCATTGCGCAGGAACATCATGTCCGAAGCATAAGCCAGAATGGCGCGCTGAATATCGGCCCCCGTCGGTACCGGTTCGCGCAGGCGCATCCACGATCCGGTCTGCGCCTCGCGCGGGCGCGTGCCGAACATCGATCCCGGATCCAGCGGCACGATCTCGATCGGGCGGTCCCGCAGCCGCTGGAGCAGGGGAGACTGCGCTGCTTCCTCGTTATGCGCAAGCCAGCCATCCAGGTTGGCAAGGGCAGCGTCCACGTCCAGATCGTGCGGCGCGACCGCGGAGTGGGCAAACCCTGTTTCCGAAATATGGAAAGAGGCGATCATGCTGAAGATCATCGCTGCGCCCTGTCGCGCCTCCACCCGGCGGGTGGCGAAGCTGCGTCCGTGGGCAAGATCGGTAACCGTGTATTCCACCGGGACCGAGGCAGAGCCGGCCCGCAGGAAATAGGCGTGGAGCGAATGGGGATGCCGCTCCCCTTCTTCCTCTCCGCAAGCGGCCATCAAAGCCTGTGCCACGGCTTGTCCGCCGAACAGGCGCGGCCCCATCGCCGGGCCCGGCTGGCCCAACCATTCTCCCGGCGCTTGCGGTTGCGGCGCCAACAATTCTGCAAGCTGTGTAATCAGATGTATCCTCTCCGCCTTCCCACATACCCAATTTTCAGATATTGCAAAGGGGCAGTGGCGCAAAAGACCACTTCGATGCGGGAGAGATGATGATGAAGGCCAGATTTGCAGGCACGGTTCTGTCGGGCGCGCTGTTGCTGTGCGCCGGTGAGGCAAACGCGCAGAATGCGACCCCGGTGGTCGAAACCGACAAGGGCATGGTTCAGGGGCTTGAGGATGATGGCGTGGATGCCTTCCTCGGCGTGCGCTACGCCAGCCCGCCGGTGGGCGATCTGCGGTTCCAGCCGCCGGAAGAGGCAGAGGCGTGGGACGGCATAGCCGATGCGACAGGCTATGGCGCGCCGTGCATGCAGCTCTACAGTGCCAGCGGCCCGAACGAGACCGAGCTGACGCGGCGGATGCAGGCGATCTACCCGACCGGCACCGAAGCCAAGACCGATAACGAGGATTGCCTCTTCCTCAACGTCTGGACCCCGGACGCGCAGGACGGGGCGAAGCGTCCGGTCATGGTCTGGTTCCACGGGGGCGGCTACGCCTATGGATCGGGCGGCTGGCCTGCCTATAACGGGCGCAATCTGGCCGAGAAGGGCGACGTGGTGGTGGTGACGGTCAATCACCGCCTCAACGCTTTCGGCTACCTCAATCTGGCCGAAACCTTTGGCGAGGAGTTTGCCGCATCGGGCAACCTCGGCAATCTCGACCTGGTGCGTTCGCTGGAATGGGTGCGCGACAATATCGCGGCCTTCGGCGGCGATCCCGACAATGTGACGATCATGGGCGAATCCGGCGGCGGATCGAAGGTCAGCCACCTGATGGCGATGCCCGCAGCCGATGGCCTGTTCGACAAGGCGGTGATCCAGTCGGGCCCCGGCGTTACGTCGGGCAAGCCGGCTGAAGCGGCTGCATATGCAAAAGACATCCTGGCCGAGGCCGGGATCGAAACCGTGGACGACCTGCGCCGTGTCCGCGCGGATGAAATCATCGCGGCGGTCCGCGCGGCAACGCCGGCGAATGCCGGCTTCGGGCGCGGTCCTTCCTTCGGGCCGATTGCCGATGGCACGATCATTCCGCGCGACCCGTTCTTGCCCGCCGCTCCGGAGCAGTCGCGCGATGTGCCGGTGCTGATTGGCTATACCAAGACCGAGATGACGCTGTTCGTCGCGTCGCAGCCTTGGTTTGGCCGGATCGACGAAGCGGGCATGAATGCGATGGCCAGCGCCATGGGGCCGCAGGCGGTCGCAGCGGTTGCCGCCTATCGCGAAGCCTACCCCGACTATTCGCCCACCCATATCGCCAGCATGGCGATGGGTTCGCGCTTCGTGAAAGGCACGTATCTGCTGGCCGACCAGCAATCGCGCGCGGCCAGCGCGCCCGTCTATGTCTATCGCCTGACCTGGGAAACGCCGGTCGCGGACGGTATGCTGCGATCCCCGCACACGCTCGATATTCCGTTGATGTTCGACAATGCCGAAGAAAGCAGCGCATTGGTCGGCACTGGCGAGGATGCCGCGACGATGGCTGACATGATGAGCGATGCGTGGATCGCCTTTGCGAAAACCGGCATGCCGTCCAGCGACCTGCTGCCCGAATGGCAGGCCTACACGCCCGCCAGCCGCATGGTCATGGAACTGGATGTCGAACCCCGGCTGGTGGACGACCCGGAAGCGGCCATCCGCATGATCCCGTCCGAATAGGCCGAACGAAGAAGGGCCGCCGTTTCGATTGAAGCGGCGGCCCTTCCATTAAGTCGAGCTCCGATCAGTCGAAGCCGTTGCCGGCGCTCGCCTTCTGGCGCAGATAGTCGCTGACCGGCAGACCGTGCTTCTCCAGCCCGGCGACCACCGTATCCAGACCGATCTGCTGCGCCCAGAACATCGGCCCGCCGGTATACAGCGGCCAGCCATAGCCGTTGATCCACACCACATCGATATCGCTGGCGCGCTGCGCCATGCCTTCTTCGAGGATCTTCGCGCCTTCGTTGACCATGGGGTAGAGCAGGCGTTCGCGGATCTCGTCCTTGGAAATGTCGCGCTGCGGCGTGCCTTCCTTCTCGGCGAAATCGGCGATGATCTTCTTCACCTCGTCAGACGGCGTGCGCTGGCGCGCCTCGTCATAGTCGTAGAAGCCCTTGCCGGCTTTCTGGCCGAACCGGCCTGCGGCACACAGTGCTTCGCGCACCGTGGTGACCTTGCTCGGGTCGCGGTGCCAGCCAATGTCGATCCCGGCGAGATCGCCCATCTGGAACGGTCCCATCGGAAAGCCGAACTCCAGCAGAACATCGTCCACATCCCAGTAGTTCGCGCCTTCCATGATCAGCTGGTTGGCCTGCTGCTGGCGCTGCGACAGCATCCGGTTGCCGATGAAGCCGGGGCACACGCCCGATACGGCGGCGACCTTGCCGATCTTCTTGGCCAGCTTCATCGAAGTTGCCAGCACATCGTCCCGCGTCTTTTCCCCGCGCACGATTTCCAGCAGCTTCATTACGTTGGCGGGCGAGAAGAAGTGCAGGCCCAGCACATAGCCGGGCCGCTGCGTGACCGCCGCAATCTCGTCGATGTTCAGATAGCTGGTATTCGATGCCAGGATCGCGCCCTGCTTCACCGTATTGTCGAGCGTGGTGAAGACTTCCTTCTTCACATCCATGTTCTCGTACACCGCTTCGATCACCAGATCGCAATCGGCGAGGTCGCCGTAGTCGAGCGTGCCGGTCAGGCGGCCCATCGCCGCTTCCACCTGCTCGCCGGTCATCCGGCCACGCTTGGCGGTGTTCTCGTAATTCTTGCGCATCACCCCCATGCCGCGATCAAGCGCATCCTGCTTCATTTCCAGAATGGTGACGGGGATGCCCGCCGACAGGAAGTTCATGGCGATACCGCCGCCCATCGTGCCCGCGCCGATGATGCCGACCTTCTTCACGTCGATCAGCGGCGTGTCGGCCGGCACATCGTCGATCTTGTTGGCAGCGCGTTCGGCGAAGAAATAATGCCGCATGGCCGCCGATTGCGTGCCCGACATCAGCTTGCCGAACAGCTCGCGTTCCTTCTTCACGCCATCGGCATAGGACATTTCGCCCGCGGCCTTGACCGCTTCTATCGCAGCATTGGGCGCGTCGAAGCCGCGCATCTTGCGCCCGTTCTTGGCCCGGAATTCATCGAAGATCGCCGGGTTCTTCACCCCGTCCTGATTGGCGTCGCCTTCGCTAGAGCGCGGAACGGCCTGGCCGATCTTTGACTTGGCGAATGCAATCGCGTCGTCTTCCAGGCTGTCTTCGCCGACCAGTTCGTCGACCAGTCCAATCGCCTGTGCCTTCTTGGCGGAAATGGGATCGCCGATCGCGACCAGGGGCAGGGCGGCTTCGGCCCCGACCAGACGCGGCAGGCGCTGCGTGCCGGCAGCGCCGGGGATCAGGCCCAGCTTCACTTCCGGCAGGCCCAGCTTCGCGCTGGGCACCGCCACGCGGTAATGACAGGCCAGCGCCACTTCGCAGCCGCCGCCCAGCGCCGTGCCGTGGATTGCGGCAACCACCGGCTTGTCGCTGGCTTCCAGCTTGTCGAGCGCCTCGGGCAGGCTCGGCCCCTTGGGCGGCTTGCCGAATTCGGTGATGTCGGCCCCGGCGAAGAAGGTCCGGCCATCGCAGCGGATGACAACGGCTTCCACGCTGCTGTCGGACAGGGCTTCATCGATCCCCTCGGCAAGGCCGGCGCGAACCGCCTGACCCAGCGCGTTGACGGGCGGATTGTCGGATATGATCACCAGCACATTGTCGTGGCGTTCGGTACGGATGGGTGAGGTCATGGTTGGCTCCTTTTTCAGGCAAGGCTTTCGGTCAGCGCCGAATAGATCATGGTCTTGAGCTGTCGGCGGATGGGATAGACCGAGGATGGATAAATCTGGGTCATGAAGACCATGGTGATCCGTTCCACCGGATCGACGAAGAAGGCGGTCGAATAGGCGCCGCCCCAGTAGAATTCGCCCCTGGATGCGGGCATCAGCGTGCGTGCCGGGTCGATGACGGTGGCAAACCCCAGGCCGAAACCGGTGCCGGCATTGTTCGCCTCGCTGAACAGACTCTGGCTCATTTGCGTAAGGTCGGCGCCGCCGGGCAGGTGATTGGCGGTCATCAGGTCCAGCGTCTTGGGGGCGATGATCCGCACGCCGTCCAGTTCGCCCTTATTCAGCAGCATGGTGCAGAAACGGTGGTAGTCCGCAATCGTCCCGGTCAGCCCGCCGCCGCCGGAATGGAAGCGTGCCGGTTCGACCAGACGCGATGTTGCCCCGCTGTCGATCAGGTTGGGGGCCTTGCCGGGGCGATAGGCATAGGCATCGGTCAGGCGGTCCTGTTTTGCCGGATCGACGTCGAACCCGGTGTCCACCATCTGAAGCGGGCCGAAAATGTGCTTCGCGAAATAGTCGCCCAGCTTCATCCCGCTGAGCCGTTCCACGCAGATGCCCAGCACATCGGTGGACACCGAATAGTTCCACTGAGAGCCCGGTTCGAACTCCAGCGGAATCTTTGCCAGGGTGGTGAGGTATTCATCGGAATCGATCTTGCCGCGCGCCAGGTCGAGGCTGGCCTCGCGATAGGCTGCGTCCACGCTGGTGCGGTTCTGGAAGCCGTAGGTCAGGCCCGACATATGGGTCATCAGGTCCACGAAGCGCATCGGCTGGCCCTGCCTCACCGGGGCAAACGGCACCGCGCCGCCGCCGCCGGTATATGCGCCCGTCTGCGCCAGTTCCGGCAGAACGCGTGTAACCGGGTCTTCCAGCGCGACCTTGCACTGTTCGACCAGCTGCATGAACGCGATGGAGGTGACCGGTTTGGTCATGCTGGCGATGCGGAACAGCGCATCCTCGCGCATTTCGGTTCCGTCGTCGCGCAGCGTGCCGGCGTGGGAATAGTGCACCGGGTCGCCGTGGCGCGCGACCAGCAGCTGCGTGTTCGGCAGCTTTCCCTTGTCGACATATTGCGATTTCAGAAACTGATCGATCAACGCCAGGCGTTCTGGATCGAAGCCGCGTTCGGCGGCATCCACTAGGTCCATATCTTCCTCTCCTCGAACTCCTGCTAACAGGCATACCTTGCGTTCGGAAGAGGGCAGGCGGAACATTTTCTTGTCTGGCGCAGGGCCATACCATCATTTCAAATTGGCGTATCGGTCCTTGCCAGCGCGGGCTGCATATGGCTAACCCCTTCGCAAAAGAGAATCGGGTTTGCCCCGGCTGAGAGAGGAATTGCTGCAACCATGCGTGACGCCGTCATTGTATCCACCGCCCGTACCCCGCTTGCGAAGGCGATCCGGGGCGCGTTCAACGCCACCCACCCGGTTCAGCTGGGCGCCTGGTCGCTGGAAGCAGCCGTAGAGCGTGCCAAGCTGAAGGGCGACGAGATCGACGATGTCGTCATGGGCGCTGCCAGCCAGGGCGGGGCGCAAGGCTTCAACATGGGGCGGCAGATCGCCTTGCGCGCGGGCCTTCCGGTGGAAGTATCGGGCATGACGATGGACCGTCAGTGTTCTTCGGGCCTCATGGCAATCGCGACGGCGGCCAAGCAGATCATTGTCGACCGGATGGACATCTGCGCCGCCGGCGGAATCGAATCGATCAGCGCGCTGCGCTCCGGCGCGGGCACGCCGCCGGTCCGCGACGAGGAATTGCTGAAGATGCATCCCGACATCTTCATGCCGATGATCGGCACTGCGGAAACCGTTGCCAAACGCTACGACATCAGCCGCGAGGCGCAGGACGAATATTCGCTCCAGTCGCAGAAGCGCACGGCCGCCGCGCAGGAAAGCGGCAAGCTGGCGGACGAGATCATCGAAGTCAGCACGGTCATGAATGTGAAGGACCGCGAAAGTGGCGAGGTTTCGCAGCAGGACGTGACCATCGCGATGGACGACTGCAACCGGCCGAACACCACGCTGGAAGGGCTGGCAAAGCTCGATCCGGTGATGGGCGAAGGCCATACGATCACGGCGGGCAATGCCAGCCAGCTGGCCGACGGTTCGTCTGCATCCATCCTGATGGAGGCCGAGGTCGCCAGGGCGCGCGGGCTTGCGCCGCTGGGCCGCTATGTCGGCATGGCCGTGGCGGGCACTAAGCCGGATGAGATGGGCATCGGCCCGGTTTTCGCCATTCCCAAGCTGCTCAAGCGGTTCGACCTTTCGATTGACGATATCGGCCTGTGGGAACTGAACGAGGCGTTCGCGGTGCAGGTCCTCTACTGCCGCGATCAGCTGGGCATCCCCGACGACCGCCTGAATGTGAACGGCGGTTCCATCGCCATCGGCCACCCCTTCGGCATGACCGGCGCGCGCTGCGTCGGCCACGCTCTGATCGAAGGGCGCCGTCGCGGGGTGAAATACGTTGTCGTGACCATGTGCGTCGGCGGCGGCATGGGCGCAGCGGGCCTGTTCGAAGTGCTGTGATCCGCCGCGCGGCGCGGCCTTTCGCGCCCGAGGATCAGAAGAAATACCGGGAGAGCAAGTAAAGTGGCAAGTCTGGCAGAATCGATTGGTTGGGTCCCTCCGCAAAACTGGCCCGCGCTGACCCGCGAGGAATGTCGCGCGCGCCTGACTGCGCCGGGCCAGCGGTTCGAGATGGAAACCATCGATATTCGCGGCGTACCCACGCGGGTGTGGAAGAACGCGCCGCCCAATCTGCGCGCCATTGCCCTGCTGGGCCGCAGTCATGGCGACCGCGTTTTCACCATCCTGAACGACGAGCGGGTGACGTACGACGCATGGTTTCGCGCGGTTGCGAAGCTGGCGCACGAATTGCAGGCGCGCGGCGTCAAAAAGGGCGACCGGGTGGCGGTGTCCATGCGCAACCTGCCCGAATGGCCGGTCGCGTTCTTCGCGGCCGTAACCATCGGCGCCATCTGCGTGCCGCTGAACGCCTGGTGGACCGGGGACGAGCTGGCCTTCGGCCTCTCCAATTCCGGCACCAAGGCCCTGATTTGCGACGATGAGCGGTGGGACCGGATCGCCCCGCATCGGGCTGAGTGCCCGGACCTCGAAACCGTGTTCGTCACCCGCTCGCAAGGTGCGCCGGATGGGGCTGAAACGCTGGAAAGCGTGATCGGCACGCCGCACGATTTCGCCAGCCTGCCCGCCGGCGAATTGCCGGAGGTGGAGATCGGGCCGGAAGACGATGCGACCATCTTCTACACCAGCGGAACGACCGGCCAACCCAAGGGCGCTTTGGGCACCCACCGAAACCTGTGCACCAATATCCTGTCCAGCGGATACAACGCCGCTTGCGCGGTGTTGCGGCGCGGGGAAGAACTGCCCGATCCGGTACAGAAAGTCGGGTTGACGGTCATTCCGCTGTTCCACGTCACGGCCTGCTCGGCAGGGCTGATGGGGAGCATCGCGGCGGGCAACACGATGATCTTCATGCACAAATGGGATCCGGTCGAAGCCTTCCAGATCATCGAGCGCGAGAAGGTCAATTCCACCGGCGGCGTGCCGACCATCGCTTGGCAGTTGATCGAACATCCCGAGCGCAAGAATTACGACCTCTCCAGCATCGAAGCGATCGCCTATGGCGGTGCGCCGTCTGCGCCCGAACTGGTACGCAAGATCCGCGAGGTCTTCGGCGCTTTGCCCGGCAATGGCTGGGGGATGACCGAAACCATGGCCACCGTGACCGGCCATTCCAGCGAGGATTACCTCAACCGGCCCGATAGCTGCGGGCCGCCGGTCGCCGTCGCCGACATCAAGATCATGAGCGAGGATGGCCAGCGCGAATTGCCGGTTGGCGAAATCGGCGAGCTGTGGGCGCGCGGACCGATGGTGGTGAAGGGCTACTGGAACAGGCCCGAGGCAACCGCCGAAACCTTCATCGACGGGTGGGTGCGCACCGGCGACCTTGCCCGCGTGGATGAAGAGGGCTTCTGCTATATCGCCGACCGCGCGAAGGACATGATCATTCGCGGCGGCGAGAACATCTATTCGTCCGAGGTGGAGAACGTTCTTTACGATCACCCGGCCGTGACCGATGCGGCGCTGATCGGCCTGCCGCACAAGCAGCTGGGCGAAGAACCCGCCGCGGTGGTTCACCTGGCGCCGGGTACCAGCGCATCGGAAGAGGAATTGCAGCAATGGGTCGCGGACCGGCTGGCCAGGTTCAAGGTGCCGGTGCAGGTCGTGTTCTCCGCCGACACCCTGCCGCGCAATGCGAACGGGAAAATCCTGAAGAAGGACCTTTTGCAATTGTTCTGAACGGGCTGGTGCTGGCGCGGGCGCGACTTAGCGGCTAGTAACCGGCCAGGGGGACTGAGGATGGCAAGCACGACCGGCGTGGGCACGAAACGCTTTGGCGAAAAGCGCCAGGCGATCATCCACGCCGCGTCCGTCCTCATCAACGAAAACGGGGTGCAGGCCACCACGCTTTCAGATGTCGCGCGGGCAATCGGGCTGAATGCGACCAGCATCACCTATTACTTCTCGCGCAAGGACCATCTGGCTGTCGCCGTGTACGAAGCGACGCTGGACCGGATGGAGGAAATGGCGCGCGAGGCTGCGGCCGAGCCGACGACCGAATTGCGCATCCGCAAGTTCGTGGCGCTGCACGTGGCGCTGCGCCGGTACCGCGAAGTCGTCGAAGTGCTGCGCTCTTTTTTCGAGGAAGCCGGGGACGCGCCCGATCGCGCGCTCAATTCGGCGCGGGCGCATATATTGCTGGAAGCGGTGATGTGGTGGCCGGTGTGGTCGCTGCGGTATTCCACGCCCGACTTTCCGCGCGTCGAACGCTGCATCGCCGATATTCTGTGCGGCGGCATCCCCAAGCCGCAGGGCCGGTGGGAACCGAAGGAGCTGGCGGATCGCAGCTGGCGCACCGAAACCAATGGCGAGCCGAACCAGAACGAGGAGTTTCTGCGCGCCGCAACCATCATGATCAACCAGCGCGGCTATCGCGGGGCCTCGGTCAACCGGATCGCAGAAGCGCTGAACGTGACCAAGGGCAGCTTCTACCACCATCACGAAGCGAAGGACGATCTGGTCCTTGCCTGTTTCCAGAAGAGCTACGACCGGCTGTCTGCCTGCCAGATGGCGGGGCAGAACAGCAGCGGTGACTACTGGTCGCGCCTGTCCAGCGTGCTGCACGAATTGATCGAAGTGCAGTTCTTCGACGATATGCCGCTGCTGCGCACCACGGCGCTGCAGGCGCTGGACAGCGAGCACAAGCGCGATGTCGTGACCCGGTCGAACCGCCTGGCGCGCCGGTTTGCCGGAATGCTGATCGACGGGATTGCCGATGGTTCGGTCAGGCCGATCGATCCGCTGGTGGCGAGCCAGATCATCATGTCGACCCTGAACGGCGCATACGAGGCGCGGCGCTGGGCGGACCGGTTCGATCAGCCCGAAGACGCGATCCGCACCTATGTCTCGACCTTGTGCGAAGGGATGCTGGCGAGGCCGGGCTAGGCGGCAGCTTCCCGATTGCGGGGTTCGCGCACTTTCAGCACCAGTATGCCAAGGCCCAGCAGCAAAGAGGCGAGCACGATCACGAACAGCGGGATGAAGCCCTGGGCTGCGACTAGCAGGCCAGCGGCAATCGGCCCCGCAGCCGCAATCGCCCCTTCGACCGTGGTCGTCATGGCGAGCCGCATGGGAATATCCTCGCCCGACCCGAACTCCAGAACCATCGTCGATGAAGCGAGCATCCAGCCCGAACTACCGACGCCCAGGAACACGAAGGCGACATAGATGGGCAGGGCAGTGCTGCCCGCGATCAGCAGTGTGACCCCGATAATCGAGCACACCAGCGAAAGCAGATAGACCAGCTTGAACCCGAACCGGTCGCCCAGCGGGCCCCAGAAGATGTTGGACGCTGTGTCCGACCCCAGGAACACAAAGCTCAGGCCACCGATCAGCGCGCCGTCCAGGCCCAGTTGCGTTCCGGCATAGACGGTCCAGAAGGGGGCGCCGACGCGCGCCATGGTGGAAAAGCATTGCGTCACCAGGAAGCCCGCGAAATCGCGGTCCTGAAGCAATGCCGGAAATTCGCGGATGCGTTCCTTCATCGGCATCTGTGCCCGCGAAACCGGGGCGGCAGGTTCGCGGATCATCGTCTGCAACACGACCAGACCGGCGCTGGTCAGCAGGAATGCGAACAGGAAGGTCGTGGCATAGCCATTGCCCAGCCATTCGTTCTCGATCAGGTAATTGCCCGCCACCCAGGCCAGAACCGCCGCGATCAGGCCGCCGGCAAAGTTGCGATAGCCTTGCAGCCGGCCGCGTTTGCGGATCGGGATCAGCTTGCTCATCAGCATCTGGAAAGCGACGCGCTGCGCGCCGGTGAAGAAGCCGAGCAGCAGGAAGCTGAGGAAGGTCGCTGCCAGCAACAGATTGCCGGTCAGGAACCAGCCCGCCAGCGCCAGGCACAGGATCATCAGCCGCATCAGCGAGCCGACCCTGATGGCATAGGGCAGGATGTGACTGCGGTGTTCGATCCGCGATCCGCTGAAAATCGGGCTGATCGTGGCGCCCAGTTGCAGCAGGGCTGCGCCCAGGCCGACCGCGGCCGTGCTGCCGGTCAGCACCAGCAGATAGGCAGGAATGATGGTGGGGGCATAGATCAGGCGAAAGCCCGTCATCCCCAGCACGCCATGGATGAAGTTGGCGCGATAGTTGCGCTTCAGATTCTCGTCGACGAAGCGCGCGTGATCGGCCAGCGCGCGGGCTTGCGCGCTGGCCGATGTCAGTCCGTCCGGATCCTCAAGCGGATCCAATTCCTCAGAAGCCGCCCAGCTTGGCGAAACGGTCCTTCGCCCAGCCGGTGCTGCCGAAGCTCGCTTCCAGCACGCGGGCGCGCTTCAGGTAGAAGCCGACGGCGTATTCATCGGTCATCCCGATACCGCCGTGCAGCTGTACGCCTTCGCGGCTCATCGTGTGCAGGACGCGGTTGGCTTCGGCCTTGGCGACCGTCGCGGCGCGCGCGATGCCGAACCCGCCGTCCAGCGCCTGCAGCCCCGCTTCCACGGCAGAGCGCATCATGGCGAGATCGCCGAACAGGTCGGCCATGCGGTGTTGCAGTGCCTGGAAGGTTGCCAGCACCTGATTGAACTGGACGCGCTGCTTCAGGTAATCGAGCGTCGTGTCGAACACGGCCTGCGCCATGCCCAGCATTTCGCACGCCGTCAGGATACGGGCGCGGTCCAGCACGTCTTCCAGCAGGCTGTCGCCGCCAGCATCCAGCTTTTCGGCCGCCGCGTTGTCGAAGGTCACGTCGGCATGGCTGCGCTGGTCGGTCAGCTTGCGGTCGGACAGGCTGACCCCGTCGCCCTTCTCGACGAGGTAGAGCCCGTCTGCCGCGGCAACCACGAACAGGTCTGCGCCGTGGGCTTCGTGAACGAACGCCTTGGTGCCGCTGAGCCTGCCGCCCGATGCGCTGGTCTTGAAATCGCCGGGTGCGTGACGCGGCCCTTCATCGACGGCCAGCGTGCCGATCAGCTCGCCACTTGCGAGGCGGGGAAGGTACTTGGCCTTCTGTTCCTCGCTGCCGCCCAGCACGATGGCTGCTGCCGCGATGGTGGTGGCCACCAGCGGGCTTGCCGTCAGCGTCTTGCCAAGTTCTTCCACGACCAGACCGGCCGACAGCCAGCCAAAGTCGGAGCCGCCGTGTTCTTCCGGGATGATGACCCCGGCCCAGCCCATTTCAGCCATCGCGGACCATGCCGCATCGTCGAATGCCTTCGCCTCGCCACTGTCGCGCACCTTGCGGAATTCGCTGACCGGGCTTTCGTTGGTCGTCCACTCGCGCGCCATGTCGCGCAGCATTTCCTGTTCTTCGTTGAGAACCGCCATTTTCAGTCCCCTTTCGTCTTACTGGTGATCGAGCATGCCAAGCACGCGCTTGGCGATGATGTTGTTCTGGATTTCGGTCGAGCCGCCGTAGATCGTGGTGGCCTTGCCAAACAGCCAGGCGCGCACGCCCGAAAGTTCGGATTCCGAGAAGTTTTCGCCTTCCCAGCCAAGCCCTTGCAGGCCCATGATCTCGATCAGCAGTTCGGCCCGTTCCTGGCCCAGCTTGGTGCCGAGCTTCTTCAGCACGGAGCTGATTTCGGAAACGCCGCCCTGCGCCTTGCTTTCTTCCGTCGCACGGCGGGCGGTCTGGAGGAACGCGCTCCAGCGGATTTCGAAGTCGGCGATGCGGTCGCGCATGACCTTGTCGGCAAGTTCGCCGTCATCGCCGGTTTCGAGATACTTCTTGGCAATGTCGGCAACGCTGGCGCCCATCATGCGGGCCATGCTGCCACCGCCCGACAGATTAGTGCGTTCATGCTGCAACAGGCGCTTGCCGATGGTCCAGCCCTGGCCTTCTTCGCCGACCAGGTTTTCCTTCGGCACCTTCACATCGTCGAAGAAGGTTTCGCAGAACGGGCTCATCCCGCTGATCATCTGGATTGGGCGCACTTCCACGCCGGGTGCGTCCATGTCGATCAGCAGGAAGGAAATGCCCTTGTGCTTGTCGCTGCGGTCGGTGCGGACCAGGCAGAAGCACTTGTCGGCCCACTGGCCGCCGCTGGTCCAGGTCTTCTGGCCATTGACCAGGTAATGATCGCCCTTGTCCTCTGCCATGGTCTGCAGGTTGGCGAGGTCGGACCCGGCATTGGGTTCGCTGTAGCCCTGGCACCAGCGGATTTCGCCGCGGCAGATCGGCGGGATGTGTTCGTGCTTCTGCTCTTCGCTGCCGTACTCCAGCAGGGTGGGGCCGAACATCATCACGCCCATGCCGCCGATGGGGTTGTAAGCGCCGGCCTTGGCGATTTCCTCGTTCAGCACGGCTGCCTGTTTGCGCGACAACCCGCCGCCGCCATATTCCTTGGGCCAGGTGGGGGTGCCCCAACCGCGCTCGCCCATGGCCTTGCGCCATTTTTCCTGTGCCGGGGTTTCGGCGGTTGCGCCTTCGACGCTGGCAAGCGCGTTGCCTTTACCTTTCAGTTCCTCGGCGAAATTCTCTGCCAGGAATGTGCGCACTTCCTCGCGGAAGGCGTCGATGTCGCTCGTCTGATCGACTTCCAACTGGGTTGCCACTGTATGCTCCTTCTTACGATTTGCTGAGGCGCTTTGCGCCATTGTGGTTCATTCGGCAAATGCGCCGATTGCTAACTTGGATCGGGAACCTCCTCCGCCGCTACGGACTGGTCGCGTTCCTGCCGCCTGAGCTCGGCCACGTTCGCTTCGTGACCTTCACGATCGATGCGATAGGCGAACAGGAAACCGGCTCCGCCGATGTAGAGAACGATCAGCGTGGGGACGTAAACGAGCGCGAGCTGGCGCGGAATCTCCGGATCGATGGTCAGCGGGTCCGAACCTGGGACGATACCGACGATGGCGACCAGCATCCCGGCGGCAAATACGCCCAGGCCCGAGGTTGATTTCTGCATCAGCGTATTGGCGGCGTAGAACAGGCCTTCGGACCGGCGCCCGGTCTGCAACTGGCTGACTTCCACGATGTCGCCGATCATGGCGTGGGTCAGCACCGCCGAAGATACGCCGCACAGCTGAAAGATCAGGGTGAAGAAGAACACCACAGCAACCAGCATGGGGTCGCCGTTTTCCGGCATCAGTCCGGCAAACCGCAGCAGATAGGGCGCGCTGGCGAAGATCACGGCGACGACGGCCAGCACGAAGGCCGCGTTCCGCTTGCCGATCTTGCGCGACATGTACGGCGCCAGGAACAGCGCGAGGAATGCGCCTGCCAGCGAATCCAGTGTTAGGATGGCCAGCTGCGCTGAACTGAAGCCCCACAGATAGGTCCCGAAATAGATGTTCAGCGCCGAGGTCATTCCGACAGAGGTGTATTTGAGCACGCCGAACGCCAGAATCGCCAGAAAGCCGCGATAGGCAAAGGTCTGGCCCATCTGTTTCAATGTCCTGACGGGGCCGATCTTCTCGCGCCGGGGCGGCATCTTGAAGTATTTGACCCGGTGCAGCGTGCCGAAGCTGGACAGAAGGATGGCCGCGAACATCACTGCCGCGCCGACCACGGCGAACAATTGATACCCGGCCGGGTTGAGCTGGCCGACAGGATATTCCTCCGTCGGGGCGAGAAAGACCAGCAGGGTGAGAAACAGCATCCCGACCCCGCCCAGATAGGCGAAGAAGTAGCGGTAACTGGCGATAGACGTACGCTCGTCGTAATCGGCGGTCAGTTCCGGGGCGAGGGCCGAACTGGGTATTTCGAAGAAGGTGATGAATGTGCGCACGCAGCAGCCGACCACCAGAATATACCAGAAGGTCTGCGTATCGCTCATTCCGCCGGGCGGGAAGAACAGGAACAGCAGGCTGCCGGCGGCCGGGATGGCAGAGGCGAGCATGAACGGATGGCGGCGACCCCAGCGGGTTCGCACTGTGTCGGACCACTGGCCAACAATGGGATCGGAAATCGCATCGACGACCAGCGCAACCAGAATGGCGAAGGAAACCAGTTCGGCCCGTACGCCTACGACCTGGTTGTAATACAGCAGCAGGAAGGACCGGAAGGCGACATCCTTGATGCCGTATCCGATCGATCCCGTGCCGTAGAAGACCTTGGTCAGGAAGCCGAGACTGGGGCGGTTGGGGCAGTTGCCATCGGGTTCGTACTACCGTGCAGGCCCGCCGATCGGCGCATCGCGCAACTCGGTCTCGCGCGCCTCTGCCTCGCGGGCACGCAGGATCTCGATATTGCGTTCGTGGCGTTCGCGCGTGATCGGATAGAACAGCAGGAACAGGGCGCCGATGGTCCACAGACCGATGGATGTCGGGATGTAATGGATCAGCAGGCTGTCGACCGTCGTTTCGGGGATGGTCGCCGGGTCCGCCCGTTCGGGGAAACTCGATGCCGCCAGCACCTGGCCCGCGATGAAGATACCCAGCGCGTTCGAACATTGCTGCATGAAGCTGGACGCGGAAAAGAACGTGCCCGCCGTATGCCGCCCGGTTTCAACCGCACTGTCTTCCACCACGTCGGCGAGCATGGACGAGGTGTTGATCAGCGAAATCGCGACCATAGAGCCATAGAGGGCGCCGATCAGGAACAGCGTGGGGACCAGGGCAGCATCGCCCGGCACGAAGAACAGGTCGAGCAGGCTCAGCACCAGCGGCGACAGGCCGATGGAAACGCCCACGACTGCAAACACCATCGAACTGGCCCGCTTGCCCAGCAGGCGCGAGAAGATCGGGGCCAGCGGCGCCGCGATGGTTGCCGCCACCAGGCCGTCCAGCGTCAGCAGAGCAAGCTGCGCGGTGTTCAGCTTGAACAGATAGGTGCCGAAATACAGCGTGGTGGCGCTGTACAATCCGATGGCGGAATATTTGAACACACCGAAGCCGAAGATCGCCATGAAGCCGCGGTTCTTGAACGCGGACAGCATTTCTGCCGTGTGCTGGCGCAGGCTCATCTTCGCCTGTCCTTCAGGCACAACGTCGGCCTGGCGCATATAAGGCACGCGGTTCTGCGTGCCGCGTGCACAGATGACGATTGCAAAGAAGATCAGGATTGCCCCCAGCAGCGCGAAATTGCCGTAGCTTTCGGGGTTCAGCTGCCCTTGGGGGAATGCCTCGGTCTCGATGAAGATGAAGGCGAGGCAGAAGCTGGTGAAGCCGTAGGCACCGGCATACTCGAACCAGTAGCGCAGGCTGAACAGCTTCGTGCGTTCGGCGTACACTTCCGTCAGTTCGGGCGCCATGGCCGATGCGTTGATCTCGAACGCGCTGATGGAGGCGCGGGTGGCCGCCGCCAGGGCGAAGATCCACAGGCCCAGCTGCACATGGCTCAGCCCGTCTGGCGGGAACCAGGTGAGGAAGAAGAACACCGTCGTCGGGATGGCGGCGGCATACATGAACGGATGGCGGCGGCCCCAGCGCGAGGTGGTGACATCGGCCCATCGTCCCAGGAACGGATCGACGATGGCATCGACCAGCAAGGTGCAGGCCAGCGCCGTGCCCACGATAGAGGCAGGCACGCCGACGACCTGATTGAAATACAGCATCAGATAGCTGGAAAACGCAGCACTCTTGATGCCATTCGCCATGGCGCCCGCGCCGTATGACAGGCGGGTGCCGAGCGAGAGGGGCGGTATCGAACCTGCCGTCGCGGCAGCCGAGGCCATTTAGGCGGCCTCCGCTGCGGCAGCCACATCCTCTATCGGGTCGCCGTACAGCTCGGCCGCACGTTCGCGCCTGCTCAGCAGCGAATAGTCGGGGAACATGGGATCGTTCACATCCTTGTAGCCGCGCAGATGCTGCTTCGCCACGGTCACCTTGTGCACTTCGGTCGGGCCATCGGCGATACCCATGACCATCGAACCGATCAGGCTGCCGACGAACGGCATTTCATTCGAAACGCCCAGCGAACCGTGGATGTGGATGCAACGCTGCGCGATGTTGTGATAGACCTTGGGCATCAGCGCCTTGATCGCCGCGATATCCTTGCGGACCTTCAGGTAATCCTGATGCTTGTCGATCATCCAAGCCGTTTTCAGCACGAACAGCTTGAACTGTTCCAGCTCGATGTAGCTGTCGGCGATCTGCATCTTGACGGTCTGGTAATCGGCCACCGTCCCCTCGCGGGTCTTGCGGCTAACCGCACGGCGGCACATCGCATCCAGCAGGCGGCGGCAATTGCCGACCGTGCGCATGGCGTGGTGGACCCGGCCACCGCCCAGCCGCGTCTGCGAGATGGCGAAAGCGCCGCCCTGCTCGCCCAGCAGGTGATCGGCGGGGACGCGCACATCGGTATAACGGATGTAGCTTTCCGACCCGTCCTGCTGGCCATAAACGCCGACGTTGCGCACGATTTCCACGCCCGGCGTATCGACCGGCACGATGAACATGCTCATGCGCTTGTGCCGCTGGGCATCGGGGTCGGTTACCGCCATCACGATCAGGAAATCGGCCCATTTGCCGTTGGTGGAGAACCACTTTTCGCCGTTGATCTTCCAGTGATTGCCGTCGAGTTCCGCCTTGGTGACGAAATTGGTCGGGTCCGATCCGCCCTGCGGCTCCGTCATGGAGAAGGCTGAAACGATCTCATTCTCCAGCAGCGGTTCGAGATACCGCTCCTTCTGTTCGGGCGTGCCGTAATGGGCGATAATTTCTGCATTGCCGGTATCGGGCGCCTGGCAGCCAAAGACGATGGGCGCGAAGGATGCGCCGCCCAGAATCTCGTTCATCAGGCCCAGCTTCACCTGGCCATAGCCTTGCCCGCCAAGTTCCGGGCCGAGGTGGCAGGCCCACAGGCCCTTGTCCTTCACCTCCTGCTGCAAGGGACGCACCAGTTCGTTGCGGCGCGGATTCTTCACATCATAGGGGTGGATACCCAGCAGGCCGAGCGGTTCGACCTTTTCCCGGACGAATTCCTCCATCCAGTCGAGCTTTTCCTGAAATTCGGGATCGGTTTCGAAATCCCACGCCATACCATTCTCTCCTGTCGGTGCAGTTTTGCACTCGTTGGCCGGAGCATACCGCATTTTTGAAACGGCACAAGACGGTGTTTGTACACTGCTTGCCGATGCCGCTGTTTCGCATCGGCGGTAAGGGCAGCGGGAACCTATCGTGCGCCCGGTTCGCTTCACCGCAAAGGGAGACCGAACATTTTCATAGAACCGCAATTCGCCGACCACATCCTGCGTGGCATCGTCCTGTCGCTGGCTGCCCTGTTGTGGGTGGTGCTGCTGGTGCGGATCGTGGGCCTGCGTTCCTTCTCGAAGATGACCAATTTCGACTTCGTGATGACCGTCGCGATGGGTTCGCTGGTCGCAGGCGCCGCGCAGGCCACCGACTGGCTGGCATTTGCCCAGACGATGGCCGCCATGGTTGGCCTGTTCGCCACCCAGTTCACCATTGCGGCAATCCGCAAGCGATCCGACGGCATCGAGGATGCGCTGTCCAACGACCCGGTCATCCTGATGCGGGACGGGCAGATCATCGAGACCGCGCTGGCGCAGACCCGCGTTTCGCACAGCGACCTGATGGCGAAACTGCGCGAAGCCAACGTCCTGGACATGGGCGAAGTGCGCGCCGTGGTGCTGGAGAATACGGGCGACATCTCCGTACTGCACGGCCAGCATCTCGACGATGTATTGCTGCAAGGGGCAGGGCGCATTGATGGGCAATAGCGTGATTGCTGCATTGCAACACACGGCTGAGCGGTTAGGGAATGGCCATGCTGTCTGCCCCGCCGAAGCTCGAATCGATTGCCGCGCGCGTCGCGCTGTTCCTTGATTTCGACGGCACACTCGTTTCGCTGGCGCCGACCCCGGACGCAATCGAGGTCGCGCCGGGCCTGGCCGAAGGGCTGGAACGTCTTGCCGGGCAGGTGGGGCACCGCGTGGCCTTGGTAAGCGGGCGTTCCCTGGCGGATCTTGAACGCCATATCGGCCGCCCCGGCATCGCCACGGCGGGAAGCCACGGCAGTGAACGGCGGACCATGACCGGCGAAGCGATCGGCGAAGCGACCGGCATTCCGGTAGAGGCACGCAAGGAGCTGCGCACCTTTGCCGCGAACGAGACGCAGGTTTCGCTGGAAGAGAAGACCTTGGGCCTCGCCGTCCATTACCGCGGCGCCCCGCATCTGAAGGACGATGTCGACATGGCGGCGCACGATGTCGCCACCCGCTATGGCCTGTCGGTAAAGCGCGGCAAGGCCGTGGCCGAGATCGTGGCCAAGGATGCGGGCAAGGACGGGGCAGTGCGACTATTCATGGCCAAGGAACGCTTTGCCGGTTCGCTGCCGGTATTCATCGGGGACGATGTAACCGACGAAGACGGATTTGCCGCGGCAGAGTTCTTCGGCGGTTTCGGCATCGTGGTGGGCGACCGCGAGCCGACCGCGGCGCGTTATCGCCTTGCCGACCCGGCAGCGGTTCATGCATGGCTGGGACTGGAAGGGGCCTGACGATGTCGCAAGCAAGCCTGGAACTGTGGCCGATCGGCAATTGCCAGGTGTCGGGCCTGGTGGACGAAAGCGCCGGCCTGGTGTGGGGCTGCGTCCCGCGGGTGGATGGCGACCCGGTATTCTGCAGCCTGATGGACGGCGACAACCGCGACGAAGGCGTGTGGCGCATCGAATTAGATGGGCAGGTTTCCAGCAGCCAGACCTATATCCGCAACACGCCCAACCTTGTCACCCGGCTTGAGGCAGAAGATGGCAGCGTGGTCGAAGTGCTCGATTTTTGCCCGCGCTACGAACGCTCGGGCCGGATGTACCGCCCGGTTGCCTTCGCCCGGATTGTGCGCCCCATCGCGGGCAAGCCGCGCATCCGGGTGCGGCTGGTGCCCAAGAAGAATTACGGCGCGGAAGTTGCGCGCACCACACACGGCACGAACCACATCCGATATTTGGTCGGGCCGCAGGCAATGCGGCTCAGCACCGATGCGCCGGTGGGATACATTCTGGAAGGGCGCTTCTTCCGGGTGGAAAGCGACCAGCACTTCTTCCTCGGCCCGGACGAACCGTTCTCCGGCAATATCCGCGAGGAAGTGCGCCGGATGGAAGGGTTGACCCGGCGATACTGGCAGCACTGGGTGCGCGGGCTGGCGACCCCGTTCGAATGGCAGGAAGAGGTGATCCGCTGCGCGATCACGCTGAAACTGTGCCAGCACGAGGAAACGGGCGCCATCGTCGCCGCGCTGACGACCTCCATCCCGGAAGCGCCGAATACGCAGCGGAACTGGGACTATCGCTACTGCTGGATTCGCGATTCCTACTACACGGTGCAGGCGCTGAACCGGCTGGGCGCTCTCGACGTACTGGAAAAATATCTCGGCTATCTGCGCAACATCGTCGACGAAAGCCGCGGCGGGCAGGTCCAGCCGCTGTATTCGGTGATGGGCGTTGCCGAACTGGAAGAACGCCAGGCCGGCAACCTCGCCGGTTATCGCGGCATGGGGCCGGTGCGCGTTGGCAATGCGGCATACCAGCAGGTGCAGCACGATGCCTATGGCCAGATCGTTCTGCCCACGGTGCAGGGCTTCTACGACCGCCGCCTGCTGCGCATGGCCGACGAAAGCGATTTTGCCAGCCTTGAAGCCGTTGGCGAAACGGCATGGATGATGCACGATCAGCCCGATGCCGGCTTGTGGGAGTTCCGCACACGGCAGGAAGTGCACACCTATTCCGCCGTGATGAGCTGGGCGGCGTGCGACCGCCTGGCCCGCGTCGCCGCGCATCTGGGCAAGGCCGACCGCGAATCCTTCTGGAGCGACCGGGCGGACCGTATTCGCAAGACCATCGAGAGCCGCGCCTGGCACAACGAGGGGGACGGGCAGAAAGGCCACTTCGGCGCCAGTTTCGAGGCCGATTATCTCGACGCCAGCCTGCTGCAAATGGTGGAGCTGCGCTTCCTGCGGCCGGACGACCCGCGTTTTGTCTCCACCTTCGAGGCAATCGAGAAAGAGCTACGCCGCGGCGAATACATGCTGCGCTACGCGGCAGAGGACGATTTCGGCGCACCCGAAACGGCCTTCAACGTATGCACCTTCTGGCTGATCGAGGCGCTGCACATGGTTGGCCGCGACGAGGAAGCGCGCGGCCTGTTCGAAGCCATGCTGGGTCATCGCACCCGGTCCGGCCTGCTGAGCGAGGATCTGGACTTCGAAACCGGGGAACTTTGGGGGAACTTCCCCCAGACCTACTCGCTGGTAGGGGTAATCAATTGCGCGGGTTATCTGTCGCGCAGCTGGAGTGAAATTCGCTAGGGGGCTTAACTTGAGCAGGCTGGTCGTAATCTCCAATCGCGTTGCGGTGCCAAAGGCTCGCGGTGCGGCCGGGGCACAGGGCGGCCTTGCAGGGGCGCTCAATTCCGCACTGAAGAAGAACGACGGCATCTGGTTCGGCTGGTCGGGTGAAGAGGCCGAGAGCCCTTCGGCAGAACCTGACGTTCGCACCAATGATGGCGTGACCACCGCCACCATCGACCTCGCGCCGCAGGACGTGGAAGAATATTACAACGGCTACGCCAATTCTACGCTGTGGCCGCTGTTTCACTATCGTATCGACCTGGCGGAATATTCGCGCGAAACGGGCCGCGGTTATGAACGGGTCAACGCCCTGTTCGCCGAACGCGCCGCCCCCCTGATCGAACCCGACGATACCGTCTGGGTGCACGATTATCACTTCCTGCCGCTGGGCGAGCGGCTGCGCCAGCGCGGGGTGAAGAACCGGATCGGCTTCTTCCTGCACATCCCGTGGCCGCCCACGCGCCTGCTGGTGTCGCTGCCCTATCACGAGCGGCTGGTCCGCACCGTGCTGCATTACGATCTGGTCGGCTTCCAGTGCGACGAATGGCTGGAAAGTTTCCTGCATTATTGCCGCAAGGAACTGCACGCCGAAGTGGACGAGGCGACCGGCCGCATCGAACTGGACGGGCGCGTTACCTTTGCCTGCGCCTATCCGATCGGGATCGACTACGACCATTTCACCGCACAGGCCGACACCGGCGAAGCGCGGCAGGCGGAACAGCGCATGCTGTCGAGCACCCGGCACCGCAAGGCGATCATCGGGGTGGACCGGCTGGATTATTCCAAAGGCCTGCCCGAACGGGTGGACGGCCTCTCGCGCTTTTTCGAACGCTATCCGGGCGCCAACCGCGAGGTGATCTATGTCCAGATCGCGCCGCCCAGCCGCGAGGACGTGGAGAGCTATCAGCAGATCCGCGAGACGCTGGAACGCAAGACCGGCCACATCAACGGCGAGTATTCGGAAATCGACATCGTTCCGATCCGCTACGTCAACAAGGGGCACACTACGGCCGAACTGTACGGCTGCTACCGCGCTGCCAAGATCGGCCTGGTCACGCCCCTGCGCGACGGGATGAACCTGGTCGCCAAGGAATATGTCGCGGCGCAGAACCCGGATGACCCCGGCGTACTGGTACTAAGCCGGTTTGCCGGCGCGGCGCAGCAATTGTCCGATGCCCTGCTGGTCAATCCCTACAGCGCGGACGAGCTGGCCCATGCGATCAAGCAGGCGCTTGATATGCCACGCGAGGAACGCATTCGCCGCTGGAAGAACCTGATCCGGTCGGTGAAGGAAGAGAACGTGGGCCGCTGGACCGACAATTTCATCGGCGATCTGGCGACTATCGAGGCCTAGAGCATCGCGCGGCGGGGCGCGGGGGGATCGTCCTCATCCTCGTCCCAGCCCATGACCTGCGCCAGCGGGCGATGCTGGGGTTGTGCGGCGCGCCTTTCCAGCTGCCGTTCGACCCGCCAGACCAGGAACTTCGGATCGAACGGTTTGCGGATGAAGTCCTGCGCTCCGTTCAGGCGCGCCGCAGCTTCGTCGTTGTCACCGCTCATCTTGGTGAACATCATCACCGGCAAATCGTAGAATTCGTCCGATGAACGCAGTTCGCGCAGCAGTTTGGTCCCGCTGATGCCGGGCATATCGTTATCGAGCAACAGCAGGTCGGGCCGACGCCAGCGCAGCAATTCGCGCGCCTTTTCCCCGTTGGTTACCCACCCGCAGGCATGGCCGGCATCGATCAGCACGCTACTGGCAATTTCGGCGATCAGTTCGTCGTCGTCTGCGATCACGATGTAAGCCATTCGAATGTCTCCGGGTGCAGGCGGGCGGGGCAGGAAGCGCCGCTATAGCCAGCCGTCCTTCTCCGGCGCTTTAGGCGCGGTTACGCAAATCTACCCATGGATGGCGCTTGCCTTGGCATGGCCGGCGTGCCACCCGCCATGCCATGACAAGCGACCGTTTCCGCCCGCTGACGACCATCCACAACCTGCGCGATTACGGCGGCTATGCCACCGCCGACGGGGGACAGGTAAAGACGGGCCTGTTGTGGCGTTCGGGCCACCATGCCGATGCGAGCGACGCCGACCTTGGCGAAGTGGCCGCAATCGACTTTGCCGACGTCATCGACCTGCGCGGCAACAGCGAACGGGCGACCAACACCTGCCGTCGGGCGAATAACTTCGCGGGCGAGGTGCATTTTCACGATGGCGAAACCGCCGGGCTCGGGCTGGCGCTGCACGAACAGGCGGGCGAGCAGGCGGTCAGCGAGGAATCGGCGTTTCTGGCAATGCGCAAGCTCTACGCCGATCTGCCGTTTCGCGACGGGCTGAACGCCATCCTGCCGCATTACTTCGCAATTCTGGCCAAGGGGCGTGGGCCAAGCCTGGTGCATTGCGCCGCGGGCAAGGACCGGACCGGCATCGCGGTCGATCTGCTGCACCATATTCTGGGCGTGCATCCCGACGATGCGATGGAAGATTACCTGCTGACCAACCATGCGCCGAACAACGAGGCGCGGATTGCCCGCGGCATGGAAATGATCGGGAAGAAATACGGCAATTCGGATGAAGGCATCGCCCGCGTGCTGATGGGCGTGGACGAACGCTATCTGGTTGCCGCGCGGGAATCGCTGGTGGAACACTTCGGATCGATCAATGCCTATCTGGAAGACCGGCTGGGGGTCGATACCGCGATGCGCGACCAGCTGCGCTTGCAGCTTGTGGAAGGCTGACCACATGAGGGGTGCGGCCAGCCGCACCCGCTTTTACAAGGCCGGCGCTACGAACGCCTCTGGAAAGATACGAACATGACCACGCACAAGACCAGAATGCTCATCATCGGTTCCGGCCCGGCGGGCTATTCTGCCGCGATCTATGGCGCGCGCGCCGGTCTTGAGCCCATCGTCGTTCAGGGTCTGCAACCCGGCGGCCAGCTGACCATCACCACCGATGTGGAGAATTATCCCGGCTTCCGCGATGTGATCCAGGGGCCGTGGCTGATGGAAGAGATGAAGGCGCAGGCCGAACACGTCGGCACCCGCATGATGTGGGACACGATCACCGAGGTCGATCTGGAAGGCGGTTCGCCCTTCCGCGCCATTGGCGACAGCGGCGACGAATATATCGGCGATACGCTGGTCATCGCGACCGGGGCGCAGGCCAAGTGGCTGAGCGTTCCGGGCGAGGCGGAGCTGGGCGGCAAGGGCGTGTCTGCCTGCGCGACCTGCGACGGCTTCTTCTATCGCGGCAAGAAGGTGGTCGTCATCGGCGGCGGCAATACTGCCGTGGAAGAGGCGCTGTACCTGACCAACCATTCCGACGACGTGACGCTGATCCACCGCCGCGACGAGCTGCGCAGCGAAAAGATATTGCAGGACCGGTTGTTCGCATCGGACAAGATCACGCCCCTGTGGAACAAGGTGGTGGAGCGGTTCGAAGCGGGCGAGAACGGCGCGCTCGACCATCTGGTCCTGCGCGACACGCAGACGGGCGAGGAAAGCACGCTGCAGGCCGACGGGGCCTTCGTCGCCATTGGCCATGCACCCGCCACCGATCTGTTCAAGGGCAAGCTGCCGATGGACGATGGCGGCTACCTGCTGGTGGAGCCCGGCACGCCGAAGACGTCCATTCCCGGCGTGTTCGCCTGCGGCGATGTGATGGACCACACCTATCGCCAGGCCGTGACGGCAGCCGGCACGGGCTGCATGGCGGCGCTGGATGCCGAACGCTTCCTCGCCACGCTGGACTTCGCCGAAAAGGAAGCGGTCGCCGCCGAATAGCTGCGACCGCCTGCCTGTCGTCCGCGCCTAGAAGTGGATGTCGAACACCACGATGGCGGCGTGGAAGGTCAGCGCCATCAGCACCAGGCTGGAAAGCGCGAAGATCGCGAAGCGCAGCACGACCTTGTTCATGGTCGCCTGCACCAGCGAATGGACCACGCGCAGCGCCACATAGGCCCAGCCAAGCCACAAGTTGAACCCGTCGCCCTGCCCGGTAATCGCCAGCGTTATGGCGATGGCATAGAACACCGTGGGCGCTTCGTGCAGATGGTTGTAATTGTCCGCCTTCCAGTTGACGCCGGGCGGCAGGACGGAGCGCAGGTCCGCCCCGACCGATCCGACCATTTCAGCCGGATTGCCCAGTTCGGGCGTCTTCTGCATGGCAGGAATGCGCGTTGCATACATCCACAACCACATGATCATGGTCCACGCGGCGAGCGCCACTACCGGCGCAAGGATACCGGCCCCGATCATGCGACGACGGCCGGATCGGCAAACAGGGTCGCCAGCACCAGCCGGACCGCCAGCACCAGCAGGGCGATGGTGCCCAGCAGGAAGATCAGGAACCGGATCGACACCTTGTTGACCAGTGCCTGCCACAGCGAATGCACGATCCGCAGCACGACGTAGATCCACGCCAGCATCACATCGGTTGCGCCCGGCCCGACGATGCCCAGCATGATGACCACCGCATAGAACAGCGTGGGCTGTTCCATCAGATGTGCGTAATTGTGGGACTTCCAGTTCACCTTGTCGGGGAGCACGCCCTCCAGGTTCTGGCCACGACCACCCGGTGCCGCATTCTTCAGGTCCATTCCCGATCTGGCCAGTGCCGGAAACCGCGAAGCCGCCATCCATGTCAGCATGATGAGCGACCACAGCACCAGCACCGCTGCCGGTGCGAAAATCTGCGCCTGCATATTCATTCTCCCCCACCTCGACCCGTGCAAAGACTGCGCCGGGCCTAACCGATTGTCAATTGCAACCTATTTCACCCGGCTGAGCTTCAGCAGGCGATAAGTGCCGAGCGGCCCGTGATAGACTTCCAGCCGCATGTCTTCCAGCGCAGCCAGCGCCTGTGCCGCGCGTTCCAGCCGGGGGCGCGGTTCCACGCCCGCGCGGCGCAGCCACCTGCCGAAGGCGCCCTTGGCGAATCCCGGCAGCTGCTCCAGTTCGCCATGATCGAGGATATGGAGCGAACCGCCCGGAGCGACGACCTTGCCCGCCTGCGCCAGCGTATCGCGCCAGCTGGCGGTTGCGGAAAGGGCGTAGCACAGGCTCACCCGGTCGAAGCTGGCCTGACCGTCGAACAGCGAGCCTGCATCGAAACCGG
>Ga0310345_10001052_pt1 | contig 33021 bp, 23 predicted proteins | sample HC15DNA20500_MG_FD_204667 | JGI IMG/M metagenome (GOLD analysis project Ga0310345, IMG submission 204667) | Marine microbial communities from station ALOHA, North Pacific Subtropical Gyre - HC15-DNA-20-500_MG | ecosystem: Environmental > Aquatic > Marine > Oceanic | place: Pacific Ocean: North... | reverse complement strand
GGCATCTGGCACAACTTTCTCGGCGACGAAACCCGAGACATACCTGCGGCCTGGTTCGGACACGGAAAGATCTCCGCCGATTTTGGCCTGACCATCAGCAACGACGGGCTCCACTTCCGCGAGCCCGTCAAAGGGCATGTCGATCTGGACCGCCGCGATTCTCCTGTCACCAATGAAAAGGGGAAACACTATTCCACTATTCTCTGTCAGTCGGGTAACGGAATCCTCAATGTGGGAGACGAGACCCGGATCTATCACGGCCGCTGGAGAAACGCCGAGTATGGGGAGGAGTACTACGCAGAGGTTGCCCTGGCGACACTGCCACGAGACCGCTGGGGAGCCCGGGGACTCTATCCCGAGGGATCCACCCAACTGGGCAAGCTCGAAGGCTGGGTGTGGTCCGCTCCTGTGACGCTTCCAGCTGAGGGATGCCGAGTGGTTCTCAATGCCGAGGACCCCGAGCTGATGCGGGTAGAGATCTCCGACGCCGGCTTCAACCTGCTGCCCGGGTATTCCGATTCCAACAGCGGCACCCCACAGAAGGGGAGCCTGGACTGCGCCGTCGCCTGCCCGTCCGGTGATCTTGCAGCCCTGGGCGGAAAGCAGGTCCGGATCCGAGTCCATATGCAAAGAGACGGTGCTTCGGATCCCAGGCTCTTTGCCATCTACCTCAGATCCGATAGCTGATCCTTTATGAGGTGTCCAAAGGAGTGCAACAAGTGAGCAGAATAGCAGATCGAAGGGTCCCGATTCTCCTGATCGTTCTCGGCAGCTTTAGCTGCCAAACTACACCCGAAATCATCGACTCACCGGAACCAGCCAAACAGGCTCAAATAGAGATAGGAGATCCTATTGCGCTTTCAGTTCCGGATGAGGCCGGCCTCTTCTCTGGAGAATATCTCTTGAGTCTAGCGGGTGGAAAGCTGATCCTCGCGTGCGGAGAGATCTCACGCCGATCCCAGGACTCTGGTACAAGCTGGAAAACCGGCAGAGGCCTACCCTCTGGACGTCTGCTCCGGTTAGGAGACAAATCCTTCGGGATTCTCGCAGGACGGGCTCCGACAGGAGCGCAGCCAGGTCTGTTTTCAGGCAAATGGGCACGCTTCGCCTCACTTGAGGAACTGACTTCCTCTACTGAAGATTCCTGGCAGGAAACATCGCTCAAGGTCGAACGATGGAACGCGCTCACGGCGGATGATGACACCCAGGTTACCGAGCTCCAGGTAAGCGGACCGATGCTCGAATTGGAAGATGGCACCTTGCTGGCTGCTACCTACGGAAACTTCCAGGGCGATACAGTCCCCATGGTTGGATTCGTGGCAACCAGTGGCCAGAAGTGGTTCAAATATCGAACCTATCTACTCGAGTCCAAGGATCAGGGGGCCAGCTGGAAGTACCTTTCCACCGTGGCCTATGACGGCGACACCGGACAGGAGAGTTTCTGCGAACCCGCTATCGTCAACCTGGGCTCTGGCGAACTGTTGGCAATCATGCGAACTGGCCGCTTCGCACCCATGTATCAGACTCGCTCGCTGGATGGAGGCAAGACCTGGTCAAAGCCGGAGTCCAGCCACACCCTGGGGCTAGCTCCCCAGATGGTCCTGCTAGAAAATGGCAGCTTGGTCTGCAGCTTCGGTTGGAGACCGATGAAGGTCGCATACGGCCTGGCCATGGCTGACGAAGAAGGCCCCTACCCCGCCGCTGACCGCGATTACCGGAATCGCTACCGGGATGACGTGGGCATCGAGGACCCCTCGGCAACGGCTGGCGACTACGTGATGGTAAGCCAGGACAAGGGCAAGACCTGGTCGAAACCGCAGCGTATCACCGATCCTCTGACGATTGGTTACACCCTGCTGGCGGCCACTGGTCCGGATAGCTGTCTGGTAATCTCGCGCAAGATTTCGATTCCAGGAGAATCCCCAGAAAGCGTTGCAGCCAAGTGGCGAAACGAGTGGCCCAAATGGAAGGACAAGGCCCAGACTCTACTACAGGCCCGCCAAATTAGAGTAGGAACACCGGCTCCAACCTCCTAAACTGAAACTTCATTGGCAAACGTAGCTTTGGCCTCCAGGCCGAAGTATTCTTTCGAGCCTTTAGGTCGGAAGGCGGCCTGGAGACCGTCACCACAACCGGGACTGAAGTTTCAAACAAGCAGGTTCAAAGAAACCGTGATCACGACTGCATTCGTGAAGTCGAGCAAGAACCCACCCACTAGCGGGACCACCAGGAAGGCACGGTGCGAGGGGCCGAATCTCCCCGCCAGAGTCTCCATATTCCCTACAGCCAGTGGGGTTGCCCCCAGGCCGAAACCACAGTGCCCACTCGCCATGACTACGGAATCATAGTCCCGACCCATTATTTGGAAGGTAATCAGGGATGCGAAGAGCGCCATTACCAGCACCTGAAGCAAAAGGATAGCCAACATCGGTAAGGCAGTCTCAGCAAGCTGGCCCAGCTGCAGCGTCATCAGGGCGACTGTCAGGAAAACGGCCAACACGACTCCCTTCAGACCATCCACCACTTCAGTCCTGATCCAGGACCGGCCCGATAAATCCAAAATGTTTCGAAGAATGACGCCTACCATCATCGACCCGATGTATACCGGAAGACTGATTCCTGCTTCCCGAATAAACGAGCTCAGCCAAGCGCCGGTCTTCAGGCAAAAGAGCACAATCAGAAGATGCCACAAGAGAGATCTTCCGAACCGCCGAAGTGCCCACACCTCTGCTACGAAATTTTCCTCTGATCGACCCGAAGAGCTGAACTCAACCTGGATCTGTAGACTCGGTTCGAGTTTTCTTCTTCGAATCAGCCGACCCGCTACCGGCCCTCCCACGAGTCCACCCAACACTAAACCGAAGGTAGCGGCTGCAGCGCCCAGCACTCCCGCTCCTGGCAATCCTGCTTCCGCGATGCTGTCTGCGAATCCCGCCGAGGTGCCGTGCCCCCCCGTCATGGATACCGCGCCGCACACCAGTCCCAATAGCTCGGAGACGCCCAGCACTCGTGCCGCAAGAATACCCACTCCACTTTGAACCAGGGCCAGCACCGATGAAACCAACAGAAATAGGGGTACCTGCCAACCACCCCGCCTCGCAATCAACCAGCTTGCGTTCAGTCCGATACAGGTAAAGAAAGCCACCAGGAAGGGTCGATTCACGGGAACTTCCGCCCCAGTCTCTCCGTCCGCCTGGCCTGTAACCATCCATCCCCACCACCAATCGAAAACACGGGTATCCAGGGCGATCGTCGCGATCCCACTGGTGCTGGCGACCAGCAGAAGCGACGAGACCAGCAAACCACCCACTACAGGAGCCGGGATGTTGAACCTACCCAGGAAGGGAATCCGGCGTACCAGGCACTGCCCCAGAAGCAGAACGGGGACCGAAAGGGCCAACACGAACCAGGGACTGATTTGCATGAAGTCTAACAACTATCTCCGGAAACTGATGATTGCGGAGAGTCTCTTACCACTTCTGATTCGAGAACAACGGCGCTATAATACTCGAGGCTATTCGATCAAGAAGATCTCAGATAGCCTGACTGCTTGCCAGAGGGGTAAACCTATGCATTATAAAAGCGATCTTAAAGTCTTACCAACATTGATGAAAGCGATACTCGTCCTACTTTTTTCAAGCTCCGCCGTCGCCCAGTCAATGACCTGGACGACCTCAACCTTTCTGGACCTGGTCGACGGAAGCTTCAGCGATGGAGGCGCCAACACCTATGTTACCGCCACTGGCGACGTAGTTCTGATCAATCGCAGGGACATCAACCGCGACGGAAACATTGACGTCGTATTTCCCAACGATCACGATCCCAACGAAAAGGAAGACCTGCTTATCTACTGGGGTGGAGATCGATTCACCTCCCGACATCGTATGCGACTCCCCACCGATGGGGGCAGCGACGGGCTAGTGGCCGATCTTAACCTGGACGGCTTCTCCGATCTGATCGTCGCCAACAATTTCAATGGCACCAAGACCGACCTGGACTCCTACATCTACTGGGGCAGCAGGAACGGCCTGAACTCTTCAAAGCGGAGCGAACTTCCTACCTACGGAGCCCGAGCTGTGGCAGTCGGAGATCTGAATCAGGACGGCCATCCAGACATCGTATTTGCCAATAGCGGACTCGGCTATCACGTCACAGTCGACCGTGACAACCGTTCCTTCATCTATTGGGGGTCCTCCAATGGGTATTCGGCAGAGCGTCATCTCGTGGTCAAGACGATCAATTGCCGCGATGTGGCGATTGCCGACTTGAACGGGGACCGCTATCCCGACCTGGTCTTCGCCAACGAGGGCAATAGCGATGAGGAAGGGGGAGCTCTGATCTATTGGGGAACGACCGGCGGAGCCTACAACAAAACGCTCAGCACCCATCTGCCGGGCGAACGCAGTTCGGCCGTGGCCGTGGCCGATCTCAATCAGGACGGCATTCCAGAGATCGCTTTGGCAAATTCCTACCGCCTGAAAACGCGGGAAATGGGGATGTATAACATCGTCGACACGGTCTCAGTAGACTCCTACGTGTACTGGGGCTCCAAAGACGGCTATTCGGTTGGATCGAGAACCTCTCTGCCCACCGTGGGAGCCTCCGACGTGAAGGCAGCGGATCTCAACCAGGACAAGCACCTGGACCTGCTCTTCGCCAACCACTCAGGAACCGTCTCCTATATCTACTGGGGCAGCACCACGGGATTTCGTCCCCACAGGCGAACCTCGCTGCCCACGCACCACCCGACCCGCTCCACCATAGAAGATTTCAACCAGGACGGCTATGTGGATCTCGTCTTTGCCCAGCGGGAGGCGGAGCCGTACCAGAGACCGCAGGCATACATCTACTGGGGAGGAGAAGACGGCTTCAGTGCCGACGTGCGCTCGGAGCTGCCGACTTCCGAAGCAACCGGCGTCCTGACTGGAGACCTCAATGCAGACGGGGAAACCGACCTGGTCTTCATCAATGCCGCCGACACCAACCGACCCAACCCCACCTACATCTACTGGGGTGACGATGACGGAGGTTTCGATGCTGGACGCCGTAAGGTCCTGCCCAGTGGCGGAGGTTTTTGCTCTACCACCGATATCGATCACGATGGAGACGTGGACCTGCTCTTTGCCTCGATCGATGATGCAGAGAGTGGTGCAGGAATCTACTGGGCAGAACACGGAAGCTATTCCTCTCGCAACCGCACTATGATATCGTCTCAAGGAGCCTTCTCTTCCCGGGTTGCCGATTTCAATCGGGACGGCCACCTGGATATCTCTCTCACCCAGTGGGCGCCGGGGCAGGAAGCGACAAATCTTTACTGGGGTGGTCCTGCCGGGTTTTCCGGAGAAAACCGATTCGTCTTTCCGATCGGGAGTCTCCGCGGCCATGTCATCGGAGACCTCAACCGAGACGATTGGCTGGACATCATCTTCAGCACTACCAACAACCAGGTCGTTATCTACTGGAACAGCCCTTCAGGTTTTCACAGAGATCGTAAGATCGCGCTGCCGGGTAGAGTCTCTGCTTCGGTCGAAGTAGCGGATCTCAATCGAGACGGGTTTTTGGACGTCATCGTCCCCAACCTCTACGACGCCGACCCTTCCCCTAACAAGCCTCAGTCCTTTGGAGGTTCGCCAGAAGGGGACACCTTCATCTATTGGGGTGGAAGCGGCGGTTATGACGTCTCCCGCCGGATCATTCTACCTTCCGTGGGAAACTCGGACGTCGCCGTGGCGGACCTGAACGGCAATGGCCTGCTCGACATGGTCCTCACTAGCTACCACGCCGGCTACACCCGCAGCCATCCATCGACGATCTATTGGAACAGCAGTAACGGCTTCAATGCCTCCCGAGCGACTCAACTGCCCACCAACTCGGCCTCAGGTGTCCACGTCAATGACTTTGATCGCAACGGACACGCCGATATTCTTTTCGCCTGTCATTCCAAGGAGGGAAACCATCGTAACGATTCCTTCCTCTACTGGGGAAGTCAAGCCGGATTCTCAACCGAACGCAGAACCCTGCTGCCCGGACTGGGTCCCCACCATCTAACCTCCGACGCCGGCCATGTCTATGATCGGGGAAATCGCTATGACTACGTTTCCCCGCCCTTTGACGCGGGTTCGCGAACCCGCCCGGAGAGCATCAGCTGGGACGGAAGCACACCGTTCAATACAGCGCTGGAGTTTCAGGTCCGTTGGGCGGACGCGAGAGAGGCCTTGACCGCGGCTCCTTGGAATGGACCCAAGGGATCGAAGAGCTACTACACCGAGTCCGGTGCCAGCCTGGTGTCAGGGACGTCCGGGGCACGCTGGATGCAGTACAAGGCATCGCTCGTCAGTCCAGGCTCGGCCAGTTCGCCGGTTCTCCAGTCCGTGTCGATTCGCTACAGGTCTATCCAATAATCGGTGTCATGCTTCCTCCCTGGCGGTGATCTCCAGGCCGCCGTTCGTTGAGTCACCAGACTCGACGGAAATACTTCGGCCTGGAGACCAAAGCTACGTAGGAAACCGGCTCACTCAGGGGTCACCTTGCCATCCCCGGCGAGGAACTGACCGACCGTCGGTCAATTCCGACCACAACAGGCTGGGTCTGGTTGCGGATGAAGACTTGAACCTTTTCCGACTTTCTCCGGCTAACCTCTCTGAGAGACTCGATCTGCACCGCAAGATACCGGGAATCGTCCTGAGGCATCGGAATAGAAGCAGTTTTCACCGATCGTTGATCGATCACCGAATTCATCGGCCCGTTCTGATTGTTGAATCTGAACCACGCATAGTCGTACCTTACCGCCGGAGGCATTCCGAGCTCGGAACTTAGATCAACAAACTCCAATCGCGACTCACTTGAAGCCACGCTCACCTGGAACCTGTCAAGAGGATCGGTTTGAGTCAGATAGTGTTGGACGATCTTGTCTCGGCGCTTGCTGAGTGTCTCTACCAGGTAGTTCTCGGCCGAAGGATCTTCCAACTGGCCGGTCTTCACGATGGCACGGATGGCTTCATCATTGAACCGCATCATGATCCGGACGGCCCAGAATGCATCTTCCGGCTGCATTCGTTGGAAGGCGGGGTTGGGGTACTCTGGCCTCCAGCAAACAGGCTCAAAGTACTCGGCCTCGAATCGACCTATCGAGGGATAGTCCGGATAGAAGACCTTGCGCCAGGAGCGGTCCCAGATTCCCAGCGAGAAGGCCGACTTTAGGATCGGTCCCCATTCGGCCAGATACTCGTTACCGGCGCGACGGCTTTGGATCTTGATGGTTCCACTGCCCAAACAGGAGCCGAAGTCAATCAAATGATGTTTGACGTAACCCGTCTCTCCCTGACGTAGAAACATGTCCAGAGTGTTGATGCTGGGGGCGTCGTCGTGATTCAGCCAGGCGGCAAACAGCCGAAGCCCTCGCAGCTCCCGGCGCTGCTCGTGAGGAAAGATGTCGTTAGCATCATCGCTTCGGGTACCCCGATACTGGAACGGACCCAACGGTTCCCCAGGAAGGCGCCGGCTGGCCAACGCCTGGACGGTTCCGTCGGCCAAATGCGGGATTTTCAGGAAGATGGCCTCCAGATCTTCGGAAGACATTTTTCTCTTCAGACCCTTCTCATCGGTAATTCTAGTCTTGGGCCCGATCTCGAGATCCCGCAGCATTATTCGAGCGATATGGTTCTCTGGGACGTGGTAGCCGAAGGCGTGAAAGAACTTCGTGCAGATCACCTCGGTGGAGGTGGCCAGCTGGGCGTGCCCCAGCGGGTCGAACTTGACGAAATACATTTCTCCCGTGCGATCGCGAATCGTAAACCCTGGCGTGATTCCGTCGGACTTTGCGGAGATGACGGTCCACGGATGAGAGGTCCCAGGACCGTCCGTCTGATTGGGGCCTCTGACTAGTTCAGGGACACTCATCGTCCCCCTGCTCATTCGATTGGTGAACCAACTGGAATCCGGAACCTCGCCCAAGGTGTTGATGTTTTCCGCCGGAGTCATGTCACTCGAACCTGGCCCTGGGCGCATAGAGTTGCGCATGAAGTCCGAGATCTGACTCCCTTTTCGACTCTTGGGCTTGGGAATCGGCAGGCTATCCAGATCGATCCAGACGGGATCATCGGGTAGAAACCTCTGGGCCTCGGACAAGACAGTCGCGGACAGGAATGGGAGCAATACCAGAAAAACTCGCATAAGCGTCTTAGGGTCTGCGCAAAAATAACTTGGCATTTTGGCATCTCATCTTCACACCATCTTCAGCCGCTCCTCAATCGAAAAATCCTCAACGTAGAGCCGGCTGAGCCTGCGGTGTCGCTCAATAGTTCGCGCCCAAATCTGGTGCAAATCTGAGCGCCAATTCTACCAAGTTATTCTTACTCAGATCCTTAGAACGAGGGCCCGATCGTTACATGGGTCCGCGTGCCTTCCCGGCTCTTTGCGAAATCGAATTTCACCAGGACCCTTCTGTGATTCTTGAGCCGGATTCCCCATCCGATACTCTTCTCCATTCCGGAGAATCCAAAGTCAGCCCTACGGTCGAACACCTTTCCGGCGTCGTAGAAAACCGCTAGCTCCAGGGCCGGAGCCGCTTCCCATCGATACTCGCCCGACAGATAGATCAAACCGTTGTCGCGGAAGCGCTGGTCCTGAAAGCCTCGCAACATGTTTGCTCCGCCCAAAGCCCGCCGCAGATAAAAGGGCACACTGCTGCCCGCTCCGGAGCCGTCATGAGAGGTAAAAACCCGAAGCGCTAGCACCCTCTGGAGCGAACCGAGAGAAAGATAGTGCCGCGCATCCACTGCGACGCGATTGAACTCAAACTGCTGACCCTCCCGTTGGTCGAAACGGGAAAACGACAAGCCTACAAAACCTCCGGCATGTGGATTGCCGGGGCGATCCCGACTGTCCCAGCGGAGATCAGCTCCCAGTCGGAAGTAATCGGTCTGCTGTGAAAGACCGGGGGCAGTGTTACCGTCGAACAGCTGCTCCACACCAGGTGTGAAGCGATCGCTGCTCGACCCTGGCTTCAGGCTGACAAGGCCCATTCTCACCTCAGCAGACAGCAGGCGCGCAGGACGAAAGCCGCCCACGGCATCGTAGGACACCTGCTGCATACCGAAAGCAGAAAGGTCGGATATCGACGACTCGGAACCGGTGCCGAAGAAATGCTCCTGAGGATGGTCCCGATAGGACAGATCGGCGTAGAAGGTGAATCGATCCGAGGCCTCGACGGTTTCTTGGGGAGAAAGGCTAAGCGGAGTGGAGGCGTCCATCGCGATCTCAGGATACGTCTGGGCCACTCTCCCAAGCTGCAGGTCATAGTGCTGGTAACCACGGTTGGAATAGGCCGCTGATCCCTGGATATCCAGCCAGGATCCGCCAATGCGGGGCTGCCAGGTACGCACTCCTAGGGCGAATGCCGAACGCTGAGCGAGAGTACCCATTCTGAGATAGACGCCTCCGTAGTTCATTTTCTGTATCTGCGCCAGTCCCCTCCTTTCAAGCCAGAGAAAACTTTTCCCAAATACAGTCGGCCCTTCTGGTGTCGCGGTCTTCTGCTTCTCCAGGCGGCGCTGCTTCCAGAGCGCCGTTCTGCTTGCGGAACTCTGAGAGGATCCTGCATTTGGGTGTCGAGAATGACGTGACGCGTCCTTTCTGGAGCCCTCGACGGGGGCAGCCTGCAGTGATAGAGAGACTGAGAAACTCAAAGATACAAGATACAAGATACAAACGAATCTCAGGCACCAAATTTCAAAGCCTGAGTCCGCACTCTGGAATCGGTCGGTACCCTCTCTAGTCATCGCCAATCGAGAAGCCTTCAAAAACGTTTGTAATTTGGAGCTTGGGATTTGGAACTTGTTTGTATCTTGTTTCTTGTACCCTTGAATTTCGAATCTCTCCCCATCACTCCTCTCTCCCGGCGAAGAGCATCCCCCTCACCTCTTGGCTGTGGTATGAACAAGCAAGTGACACAACCAAAACGAATTTTACAGGAAAGACCATTATCATCCACGAAGGAGGCCTGCTTATATGTTGTTTGAGTTAAGACAGTATCGAACCAAGCCGGGACAGCGCGATCGGTGGGTCAAATTCATGGAGGAGGTCATCATTCCCTTCCAGGTTGCAAAGGGAGTCGTCGTGGTGGGCAGTTTCGTGGCTGAGGAGGAGGACGATCTCTATGTCTGGATACGGCGATTCGACAGCGAGGCCGAACGCGTTCGAATCTACGAAGTGGTCTACGAGAGCGATCATTGGAAACAGGTCATGCTACCCCAGGTTGTTGAAATGTTGGATCGCGAGAGGTCTGTGATTACGCGTCTCGAAGCGACGTCTAAGTCGGTTATTCGCTGATTTTTCCAGGACTTGTATTGATCAGTCTAGTAGAAGCTTTGTTGACATGGGCTGGAGAGATTGTGTGTCACTGCGTGGGAAAGAGTTGTCCGGCTCTCTCCTCGGAACCTGGGCTCATCTTGCTAACGACTCAAGTCGTTCGCGGCTCTGCCAGACTTGGCTTGGTAATACTGCTAGTTCACCCTCAGGTAGTGACAAGAATCTGGGCGGCCTAGTCGTGTTGACGTGGGTTGATTCTGGCGGAAAACCGGTCTTATTCACCGCGCTGTTGGGAGGGTAGAGACGTGCGACGTTTCGACGTTCGACGAACCGTTAAAGACGCGCGACAAATTCGTTTAAACCGTATCGATGAATTCCTGGTAGAGCTCGGGAATTCCAGCCTCGCCGGCGTCGCCGTTGTGGACTACTACCCGTAGCCCAAACTCCAGTTCTCCACCGGGGAGCAGTGAGCACGCTTTTTCTGCGAGTGGATTCACATTCAGCACTCCCCAGTCGGTCGCGTGCCAAGGATGGCCTGCTGTCGATGGGTGGGGGAATGGTGCGACTCCCGCTCTGACGTCAGATCCCCAGGGTGCCGGAGTAGTCCAGCTAGTCTGATATTCGTCCGTTGACGGACGCGGTTCCCTGGTGTTCCAGATCCCTCAGAATGGCCCCGTGCCTAGCGGTGAGACCTTACACCAAAGAACGCGTGCCGCGTGGGTCCTAGCGCTAGTGGCCACTCTGTAGCGCAAAGGCGCGATCGAATATCGATTAGGTTGACCTTCTTGCCCGGACGGATATCCAAGGTCCTGGTTTCCTCTATCAGCACCCTGCCCTCTGGAGCAGCCCATTTCTGGGGTCCTTGCCAGACCAGACGCTGGATAATCCTCAAGTGCTCAAGAGTGATCTCCTCGTGCTCATGGTCGATGGCGCGGATCTAGCCCGCCGCCCTTCCCTGAAAGGTGTTTGTTTACGTAAAAGTTGTACGTCCCTTCTTGGGGTTCGTTGTCGCTATAGGGAAACCGACAGCGTATGCCGTCGCATGCTCTCCAGATGGAGTTGTGATGAGGGTGATCTGCCGGACTCTCAGAGGTAAGGGGAAATCCCTTCGCGTGAAGACCGGAAACAGGTAGGATCGGTCCGGACCTTGGCTTATCGAAAAGAGGCGTTTTCCCCGCCAGCTAACGCCGACGCGGTGCGTTCCCGTCAATGCCCCTCGGGCCAGATCAACCTTCTCCTGCCGGACAACAAACGCTTTCACTAAGGCCTCGCGCAGAAATAATCTGGCATTTTGGCATCCCATCTTCACACCAGATTCAGCCGCTCCTCAATCGCGAAATCCTCAACGTAGACCCGGCTACGCCTGCGGTTTCGCTCAATTGTTCGCGGCCAAATCTGTTGCAAATCTGAGCGCCAATTCTACCAAGTTATTTCTGAGCGAACCCTAAGGAATTCCTCCGTGCCAGGTTTACAACTGGGCGCAGCCAGTCCAGAATGGCGATTCAACTTCAGATCTTCCTTTTCATACAAACGGGAATCAATGATGCCTGAGCCAACATCGGGAGTCCAAAACGACCAAGAGCTGCTGCAGCAGGCCAGGGCCCAGGGACGGCCAGCTACGCTGAAGGCCTACTTCAAGCTTTCGGGTCCGGGCTGGTTGCAGAGCGCACTAACGTTGGGAGGCGGATCCCTGGCCAGCAGCCTCTACCTGGGGATCTTGTCGGGTTTTGCTCTCCTCTGGCTTCAGCCCCTGGCCATGCTCCTCGGCATTGTCATGCTGAGTGCCATCAGCTACGTGACACTCTCGACAGGAGAGCACCCGTTTCAGGCCATCAATCGGCACGTGAGCCCCCTTCTCGGTTGGGCTTGGGCTATCGCCACCCTTATGGCCAACATGGTCTGGTGCCTACCTCAGTTCAGTCTCGCGACCAGTGCGGTGCAGCAGAACCTCCTCCCTGGGCTCGTAGGATCCCAGGGATTCTTCGGCGATCTCGGAGGCAAGGCGATCATCTGCGGTGTCATTCTCGGCATCACCGTTTCCTTCACCTGGCTCTATGGGCGAGGAGGTCTGGCGGTAAAGCTGTATGAAGCGACTCTGAAAGTAGTGGTTGCGCTAATCGTCCTTTGCTTCGTTGTCGTCGTCCTTCGATTGAGCTTCTCTGAACAGGGACTCCAGTGGGGCTCCATTCTCTCTGGTTTCATCCCTGACCTGAGTACACTGTTCGAGCCTGCCGCCACCTATAAGCCGTTCCTGCAGACAGTGGACGAAGCCTCCCGAGAATTCTGGCGAAGCAAGATCCTGGGGATGCAGAGGGACGTCATGATCAGCGCGAGTGCAACCGCAGTCGGAATCAACATGACCTTCCTTCTGGGCTACTCACTGATTTCCCGGGGCTGGAATCGCGATTTTCGCGGCCTCGCCATCTTCGACCTTTCCACCGGGATGCTGATCCCTTTCTTGCTCGCCACCAGCTGCGTCGTTATTGCTTCTGCTAGCCAGTTCCATACCCGTCCCGCCCAGGGCCTCCTGGTCCAGGAAGGGACTCCACCGCCTCCCAATCTGGTGTCGGGTTACCAGCGCCTTCTGGCTGATCGAGTCAAGACCACGTCGCCGCAGCTGGGCGCTGGAGCAATCAAGGCAGCTGCGCAAAGCCTTCCAGAGGCCGAGAAGAGTCTCGCCGCCATGCTGGTCAAGCGGGATGCCTTCAATCTTGCCCAGTCACTGAAGCCATTGACGGGAAGCGTTTTTGCCAACGTCGTTTTCGGAATCGGCGTGGTGGGAATGGCGATGTCCAGCATCGCTATTTTGATGCTCATCTCCGGCTTCGTCGTCTGCGAGATGTTGGGGCTTCCCATCGGAGGACGGGCATTCCGACTGGGATCGCTGGCGGCTGCCGTAGGCGCCTTGGGTCCTTTCTTCTGGAAGGATGCCCAGTTCTGGCTTGCTGTTCCGACCTCGATCTTCGGTATGGCACTACTGCCGATCGCCTACGTCTCGTTCTTTCTCCTGATGAACCAGAAGAAACTGCTGGGGGAGAATCTTCCTCGTGGTCGGTCGCGAATCCTTTGGAACCTGCTGATGGTGTTGGCGACGAGCTTCTCCAGCTTCGGCTGCTTCTACAGCATCTGGTCTCGGACGGGCACCGCCGGCCTTGCCGTGGCGGCGGGATTGGTGCTGCTGGCCATCCTAGTGCATTTCTTGCGGAGAGACCGTTCGGTCGCTTCTTGACAGGACGTCCTCCTCGACGAATCGTTCAAGGTTCACGTCAGTCCTGCCCCCGCTACGCTGCCCCAGTCAAGAGCGAAACTTCCCGAGCCATGGAAGCCTGAAGCGCAAGCGAGAGGTTGAGGAACACCCCGAATCCCCCTGGCTTGGCTGCTTGCCGCGCCTCAGGCACCTTCGTCCCCCCATTGCGCTGCCCTCCAACCCCTCGCTCGCGCTTCAGGCTTCCTCACGTTTCGAATTATTGGGCGACCTGGAGGTGCGAGTTCCGAATGAAGTTTTGCGTCAGCTGTTTTCGGTTACAATGCCTCTGGAGGTTTTATCCGGATCGTCATCGTTCAGGCGCGGTAGAAAATCAGCTCGCATGCCAGATCAAGATCAGGATTCGGATCGGACCTCGATCCGGTTTGCGCTTCCCCTTCTCCTCCTAGCAATCTGCCTACTGGCCGTAATCCTGAGCTACGGGTGGTGGCGACAGAACCAGCTCGTCGAATCCACTGATGACGCCTACGTCCACGGGAACACTCCGCTCATCAGCTCTCGGGTGCCAGGAACCGTGACCGAGGTTCTGGTGGAAGAGAACCAATATGTTCAACGGGGAGAGTGCCTGCTCCGTCTGGACTCAGCGCAGGCCAAGGTAGCTATCAACCAGGCGAAAACCGCAGTTGATATGGCTAGCTCGAGACTCGAGGCGGCTCGCGTCTCGGTTCGCTACAGCCGAGATCACACCGACGCCCAGGTAGACGAAAAGCAGGCCCTTCTTCGGACCCTTCGCCAGAAAATCGAATCGGATCGAGCAGAGCTGGAGCAGCGGCAAAAGGAAGTCCAGGGACGGGCCGCAGCCCAGGAGAAGTCCCAGCTGCACCTGTCGAGGATGAAGTCACTGCACGCGACGGGTGTCGTATCAAGGGAGGCGCTGGATGATGCCATCGCAGAAGAGCGGATGTCCAGGGCCAACCTGGAGAGATCCGAGGCTGCGGAATTGACCATGGAAAAGATGGCAGAGGGGACTATTCGGAAGATGGACGAAATCCAGGCTCAGATCGCGCAAGCGAAGACAGGGTTTCTGTCCACGCAGATACGCTCGATTGAGCTTCGCTCACTAGCTTCGGCATTGGAAGGCGCTGAAGCCGATCTGGGGAAGACTCACTTAAACCTCTCCTACACCGAAATCTTCGCTCCCACCAACGGCTTCGTAAGCAAGAAAAACGTGGATGTCGGAAACAATGTGCAGCCGGGTAGAGGCCTGATGACCATCGTGCCCCTGAGAAGCGTCTGGATTCGGGCCAACTTCAAGGAAGACCAGCTTGAAGAAATCCGAATTGGACAGCCCGTAGAGATCGTCGCCGATGCTTATGAAGAAGAGCCCTATCGAGGTAGGGTTCACAGCATCAGCTCGGGCACTGGAGATGCCTTTTCCCTCCTCCCGCCAGAGAACGCTACCGGAAACTGGGTCAAGATCACGCGCAGAATTCCCGTAAAGATCGTCTTGGATCAGCCTCCTCGTGACGAATTCCCCCTGCGCATCGGTATGTCCGTTGGCGTGACGGTGGACACCCGTAACCGCTCTGGTCCTCGCCTCACAGGGCAAGAGTTCCGAGCCAAGATGAACGCCGACTGAGGCCAGGACTCATGTATGCATCCGTCGACGGTTCCTCTGCCCATCTGAACCCGATCTCTCCCGCCTTCGGCAGCCTCCGAGAAAAATGCCTGATCGCCTTCACCGTCTTGTTCGGGACCGTCATGGTCATGGCGGACATAAGCATCGTCAACGTGGCGCTTCCCCATCTAATGGGAGCCTTCGCTGAAACTCAGTCGGCAATTACCTGGATTGTAACCAGTTACATTATTGCCGCCGTGATCTCGCTGACGATGACGGGCTGGCTCTGCACCGCCTTCGGACGAAAGCAAGTCTACCTTACCAGCTTTCTCGTCTTTATCGCGGCCTCGGTTGTGGCCGGCGCGGCTCAGACGTTCCCCCAGATGCTCTTCAGCAGGGCACTTCAAGGCATCGGTGGTGGAACCCTTATTCCCATCAGTCTGGCGATCGTGCGGGAAACCTTCCCACCTCGGGAACGCCCCATGGCCATGGCGTTCTATGGCATGGCTTTGATGATCAGCGCCGGCTCTGCGCCGGTGCTAGGCGGCTGGATCATCGAGCACTATGGCTGGCCTTGGATCTTCTACATCAACCTCCCTATAGGGCTGGTGGGGATCCTTCTGGTCAAGACCTACCTCAGAGATCCTGTCTATCTGAAGCGCGGACTCAAGAGAGTCGATTGGATAGGCATTCTTCTTCTGGCAATTGGCCTCATCGCAACACAGATCGTGCTGGAGAGGGGTCAGGAGAATGACTGGTTTGAATCAAGAGCCATCACCATCGGCGCTTTGATCGGGTTGACAGCGCTGCTGCTTCTGGTCTTCCAACAACTTCGCTCCCGCGAGCCCGTCGTTAACTTGCGACTACTCGACAACAAGACCCTCGCAGCCGGCTGCGTCATCGGTCTGACCTTGGGGACAACCTACCACGGAGCCACTTTCTTACTCCCCCAATTCACCCAGAATCTGCTCGGGTATCCCCCCTTCCAGTCCGGAATAGCACTGCTGCCCAGGGTGCTTGCTCACGTAATTTTCATGCCGGCCGCGGGTTTCTTGTATTATCGAATTGGTCCCCGCACCTCCGCGATTCTGGGCTCTCTATTTCAGGTCTGGAGCTTCTACGAACTCTCGCGCCTCTCACTTGAGGCCGGGCTCTCAACCCTCGCACCCATTCTGATTCTGACGGGCTTGGGTCTCCCCTTCATCCACATCGCCGTGTCGACGGCGACATTCGACCAGACTCGCCAGGAAAACATGACGGAAGCTTCCAGTCTTTTTAGCCTCTCCCACCATATCGGAGCCAACCTGGGCTACGCCATCATGTCTACGGTGATGGCCAGACGAATTTTCTTCCACCGCCTCAACCTGATGTCAAATGTCCACCTGCTGAACTCGGCATTCCTGGAGACCAGGTTAGCCCTGCGAGAACGAGTGGGGGACGGCCTGGAGGGTAGTCTGGGCGACGACAGGGATCTCGCCCTCATAGACTCCCTGGTAAATGCCCAGGCGTCCATGCTGGCCTATAACGATGTCGCCTGGCTTCTGGCAGTCCTATCGGTGGCAGCCATACCCTTCTGTTTCTTCTTTCCAAGCACCAAATTGAGCTTCGAGAACTGATGGGGGAAGACTGGATCTTTTGTCGCTCTTCTCTTGCTTTCTGCTCATTATAGGTTTGGCGTCATTCAAATCGGAACCTCAGTCGAGTACTGGGGAGATTTTTCTGCTGTTCTGTAGGATTGACTAGGGTTCGATCCAGAACGCGAACAGGTGGGCTTCCTTCAGGTGGAAACGGAAGCGGATATTTTGTCCGCTGAGCTCTTTAACTCCTTTGTGCCCCTGCCAGGAGAGCTCGACGCGCAGCTGGTCTGAGTCGATCGACTGGGCAAGATCCTTGCTCCATCCGGTCAGGACCGTCCGTCCTCGTTCGTCTATTACCTCGGCACAGAGCTCACCTCTTGAAGCATCGGCGTTGACGAAGAGTCGATTTCCCTCGAACTCCAGGGCTCGTGTTTCGACAAAACCTCCACGCTCGTCGGCCCAGAAGGAGACGAAGCCATCTCGCCGCAACCGTGCTAGATGGATGGCTCCCTTGTAGGCACCCTCCGCCGGGTAGCGAACATCCAGGCCGCTGTAGTAGATCCAGAGCTCGTCTCCCTTGCGGATCGGGCGCGATAGCGGCAGGACCTGAGCGGTATCGATTACGCCTTCACCCAACTCTGAGACCGGGAGGAAGACATCACGATTTCCCACCTTGACCCAGCTGCGAAGGTCACGGCTGGTGGCCAGCTTGGCCGAGTTTACCCCGTCCTGGTTGTTGTGATGAGGTGGGGTGATTCCGCTGGATTCGAAGTAGTTGGGAAATCCGACGTAGACCCCTTCGTAGGGAAATATGGGCATCTTGTAGATTTCGGTGTTGTACTGCGAAGGTTCGTTGAAGAGGGGAGTGTAGAGTTTGGGGTTGACCATGTGCTCACGGATCCGCTCCGCGCCCAGCCGCTGATCCAGGGCATCGGCGTGAAAAATCAGCTCGGGCTCGGTCCAGTTCCTGAAATCCTTGCTGAGGCTGAGAAAGACCGATCGGCCAAAAGGGCCTCGATGCTTGACCGTTAGGATGTACTGCTTCCCCATCTCGTCGAAGGTCAGCTGAGAAGTATCCTGACTGGGGATGAGCGCGACGTCCAGGACGGTGAACTGGTGACCATCGGCTGACACCGCGGGCTTGCATCCTCTGGGTCCATTCACAAGCCCCTTATAGCGCTCCTCCCTACTCCCGAAGGGATCCCAGATCACGTGCGCTACAGAGCCCTCAGGATCGCCCTCCACTCCTACCAGATTGTTCTTCAGCGACCCCTGAAACTCCTTCTTGCCTAGGTTCGGCTTTTCCCACACGATGCCATCCCGGGAGCGGGCGAATCCGGTACCACTTCGGCTGGCATACCAGATCTTCCAGACCTTCTGCTGGGAGTCCCAGATGGGAGCGCTGGTGGCCTGGATGAACTCGCTCTGAGCGGCTGCCTTACCCGGAGCGGCGTACCGTCCAGGCGCCTTCTCCCAGGGCTGATCGGCTCGTATCAGCGGATTTCCTTCGTATTTGTGAGGTTGGTGAATCTTACGTTCTACCTGATAGAGGGCCCCCAGATTGAAGTCGTCCAGAAAGAGTTGACGAACGCCAGACTCGAGAAACAGATAGCGCCGGGAGTTCTTGTGGATCGATTCCTGGCCAATCAGAGTGACCTGGCAACACAACATCGCAAGAAGAAGCGTCATCCTGCATCGCACAAAATGGGGTAATATCATGGAAACCATTCTAGCTGCGATAGCGGCCACTGCAAAGATGCCGCGCCGAGCGCCGGTTTGAATAAACCGTGGTTTGATTGGGAAGAAGTGTGGGATTTTCGGGAGGCAGGAACCTAGTACGTTGTAACACAGATTGTTACGGGTTTTCCGGTGGGGCTTGTGCGGCGAGATCAAGGCAGGAGGAGGAAGCGATGCTTGGCTATCTTCGATGACGACCAACGCAGAGATCGTCCACAACCCCCATCGTCAAACCCGTCATAATCTGTGTTACAGCGTACTAGGGTCTACTCGCGATCTGGTACTTGCTGGGACGACTGGCGCCCACTTCGGCCACATACAGATTGCCCGCCGAATCCAGGCAGACGCCACGAGGATAGCCGGAAATGTCCTTCCCGCCCCAGGGGGCCTTCGTCGTCCTTTCAAATCCATCTCCAGAATGAGGTTGTCCAATCCCGCTCCCGCAAACAACTACCCTCTTTGGTGATGAACAAGCTATCGACAGAGTGGAGCCCCGTCCAGACCTGCCAGAATTTTCCTTCTGAGTCGAAGACCTGGATTCGATCGTTGCTTCGATCGGCGACGTAGACATTCTCGTCACTGTCCAGGGCGAGGGCGTGCGGGGTATGCAGTTCCCCCTTCTGGCTGCCCTTTTTTCCCCAGGTGAGCAGATACTCTCCCTGTGCTGAGAATTTCACGACCCGGGAGTTCCCGTAGCCGTCCGCTACATAGACGTTCCCCGACCTCCCGACGACCGCATGAGTCGGCCGGCTAAAAGTCGAAGGAGTTTCATCGCGTTCGCCTGGGGTCCCCAGCGTGAGAAGAAGCTTGCCCTCAGGGTTGAACTTCATTACCACATGTTGTCCGACGTCGGTCACCCACAGTTTGTCCCGGAGATCGACGTGGAGCCCATGCACCCAGGGACGGCGCTCCATGGGCGGTGCGGAGGTCTTAGTAGACCAAGGGTGGGATCTCTTTCTCACCCAGAGTGCCTAAGAACTTCCCGGAAACCCGGAAACAGCGAAGTAGAGGATCGGGTGGGTATCTCGATGTCCCACGTAGATCCGCCCTCGGGAGGCGGAGGCGACGCCGGATACCTTGGAAAGCTTCCAGTCCTTGGGTAGCTGTGGCCAGTCCTCAAAGCGGGACCAGGAGTTGTCTTCGCCAAAGACACTTATGCCCAAGAGGATCTAAATCGCCGCCGTCCAAAGGACAGGATTCATGACCTCAGTTTCCTGACCGGAACCAGCCCACCGTCAGGTTGCTCCCCCTCAAGCGCACCGATCCCCACCCTCAAACTGCACCAGGTAGCAAGGGTAGAAATGACGGGAAGACGGAAGCCCTCCCGTCGAGTTTCCTATAGACCCTCTTTGAGGCTGGGCGCGGCCTTGAAACCCACCGCCTTACTCGCCTTGATCTCGATTGCGGCACCAGTCTGGGGATTACGCCCCATACGGGCCGCGCGATCACGCACGGTCCAGGTTCCGAAGCCGGCTAGGGAAAAGCGCCCATCTTGTTTGATTGCGCCGGCAATCACGTTGAACACCACATCAACGACATCGCCCGTCGCCTTGGTGCTTAGATCCAGACCAGATCCTTGTTGTACCGCTTCAATCATCTCCGTTTTGTTCATGGGTTCAACTCCTTTTTCTTTTGAACTGACCTAGTATCATACTGTACTCGCTCTCTGTAGAAATCAAAAAATACCTTTGCAGGCTACACTTTCAGTATGACGTTGGCGATGTTATGGCACAATGCCGGGGGGCAATGCAGCCTTTTTAAACTGATTCTGTCAGGATCGTAGCTTGGCGTTGTCCTAGTTTTCAGGAACAACGCCCTTCCAGCATTCCTAGAGGTTTCATCGCCCTGATCATCGGTATGATAATCTTCCCTCGAGGAACCTGTTTCCATGCCGCAACTGAGTGTCGTCATTCCTTGTTTCAACGGGGAACAGTACCTTTCCGAAGCGATACAGAGCATCCTGAATCAGACCTACCAGGACTTCGAAATCGTCATAACCAACGACGGCTCCACAGATGGCAGTATCGACCGAATCAGAGCGTTCGACGACTCCCGGATCCTGCTCTACAACTTCGACAGGAACCGTGGAGTCGCAGCAGCCACAAACAACTGCATCCAGCATGCCAGGGGGAAGTACCTGGCTATCCTGGACGCCGACAACGTCTTTGTGCCGAACAAACTGGAGACGCAGCTTCAATTCCTGGAGAAGCATCCTGAGATTGGCGCCGTCTTCTCTTGGGTGGAGCTCATCGAAGATAGTGGTAGCGAACTCAAGGATACGGGCCATCCCTATTACGCCCTGTTCGACCAGCCCAACCGCACTCGCCAGGAATGGTTGAACCACTTCTTCTACCGCAACAATTGCCTCTGTCATCCCAGTGCAATGATCCGGCGAGAATGCTACGACGCCGTCGGATACTACGACACCCGCCTCTCCCAGCTTTTGGATTTCGACCTTTGGATCAGGCTTTGCAGGCAGTACGAGATCTTCATCATCCCGGAGAAGCTGCTGAGGTTCAGGATTCACGATGACGACTCGAACCTGAGCGGACAAAGCCTTGGGGCCCAATCCCGGCATGACTGGCAGGCGAGTCAAATCCTTAACAACTACCTCACCATTTCCAACACGGCTGAGTTACTGGAGGTCTTTCCCGAGCTGTGCCGATTCGGATCCCAGTTGGACGATGATCTGGTTCCCTACTACCTTTCTATGCTGGCGTTCGATGGTGACTATACATCGGCAAAGCTGTGGGCCCTGAATACGTTATATGGACTGCTGGGGAGTCCTGCCGCGAGGAAGCTGAGAGATACGGCAGGGTTCGAGGAGATTGATTTCATCCGGATGACCTCTGATCCGGATGTGTTCGACCTCGCCAGAAGGGTACGTCGGCAAAGGATTCAACTCTACGAACAGGAAAAGATCGGTCACCAGCGGGCTCATCTGATTCAGCAACAGCAGCGCAGAATTGAGTCGATTGAGAACAGCTGGTCCTGGAAGCTGAGCCGACCGCTCAGAGCCATCCGGAAGTTAGCGCGCCGCCTTAGCGACGGTAGGAGGCCGCTTCGGAACATACTGCTCGAATGCGACAGAATCACCTACTCTTCTCAATCCCTTGACCTCTCCGGGTGGGCCCTGTCTGAAGATGGGATTGATCGGGTTGAAGTGAGTCTTAATGGGGTGTTCGTTGCAAACGCAGAGTATGGTATCGCGAGAGGGGATATCCAAGAAGCCTACCCTTCAATTGCAGACAGCCTCAATTCTGGGTTTCACCTGAACCTGGAACTTTCGAGCCTCCCCATTACCGATGCGTCGGAACAGAGGGTCCTAATGCGGGCAATCGATTGCAACGGTAACCATCGCGAGACTTCAAGGGTTGTCAACTTAGGGCTCTGTCAAGAGTAACTTCGCAGAGTTGGCGCTCAGATTTACGCCAGATTCGGCCGCGAACGATTGAGCAAAACCGCAGGCGTAGCCGGGTCTAAGTTGAGGATTTCTCGATTGAGGAGCGGCCGAAGATGGTGTGAAGATAAGATGCCAGAATGTGAAGTTATTCTTGACAGAGCCCTACGAGAGACCGACCTCGTTCGTCGCGACACCGATCGTTCTTCCTCTCAGCATCATCTGATTTCGGTTCCCTTCTGCAACTCCGCTTGTCGCAGCACCCACGCCCGGATGATCTGGTAGCCCGCATCTTCAGGCTGGTAGCGCCGGCCTCCTTGATGTCCGTCTTCCTGAGAAGTCTGGAGGTCCAGTGGCTTACGTAGAAACCGGCTCCGCTCCACCTCGTCCAGATTCACCCTGCCCTGCATCTTCAGATAGTTTCCCAGAAGCTCTACTGGACCGATGTAGCCGGCAGCATCGGGAGGGTTCAGATACAGCGTTGGAACCCGGCCAGGGACCCCATGACAGGAGATGCAGGCTCTTCCATCCCGCTTGCTGAGTCGTGTCATCTCGGCGAACACCTGGTCCCGAAAATGGACTATGTCCTGGATAAACTCGTCGGAAGCCTCCAATCGGCGATCTCGCCGAGCATCGTCCCCGGACCGGGAAACGATCAGCTTCTGGAGTTCTTCTCCATACACCTCGTCGTCACTGTTGAGGATGTTCTGGATCTGATGGCGCAGGTCGGGAACAGTTTCTTCTTCCACGTAGTCCGCGAGGGTAGACCGGATGTCCGGGTTGCGTCTCAGCACGGTCTTGTTGGCGAGCTTGATCACTGCCTTCCGATCCTCTTTCAGGGTCCCGGTCGAGAACCAACCGCGGAACATCTCGATGACCTGGCCTTTGGCCTGGGTCAGAGGGTCCACCACTCTGATTCCCTGTTCGTTCTCCGTCAGGAGCGAGCCGCGGACCTCGTCCGGAACTGTCGCCACATAGTCGAGACCGAAGATGTACAAGGGCTCGGCCTGGGGATGGGCACCCAGGATTCGAATGCTGAGCAGGTTCTTCCCTTCCCGGAACTGATGGACACCCAGGGAAACAGGGCCAGTAGGTGTCTGGTCGCGCCGATACCCCTCCATCTGCGCCACGATGGTTTTTCCATTGAGGGAAAGCGCAACATCGCCCCCGTCACGGTCATATAGAAAGGCTGCTATCAATTCGTAGGGACCGGGTTTCTCAACTGCGAGTGCCAACGTGAGAGTGGCTCCGGGTAGCCCTTCTCTCCACCAGAGAATGGTGTTCTTACTAGTGAGTCCGTTGGGAACTATCTGCTCGGTGGTTCTTCCAGCCGTGAGCTCAACCAGCTCCAGATCTTCAGCTTCAGTAGCTCCTTCCAGGGCTTGCTTCTGGCTTAGGTCTCTCTCCTGAAACGCCACCATCCATTCGGTCGAGGAAAGCCAAAAGCGAGGAACTTCGCCGACGAAATCAAAAACCGCCTTACGCTGGAGGGTTGAATTCTCTCCCAGGATCTGTCCCAGGAGAGTCTTCCTCAGCTCGTCCGTGGGGCTTGTGTCCTCCGACTCTTGCTCCAGCAGCGGGCGAAAAAGGTTGTCGCCCTTGAATTGGGGTGGCTGGCTGGAAGGTCTGGCTTCCGGAATAAGCAGGCGGTAGAACTCGGCTTCCCCCTGGTCATCCACACCCTCAAAGTTCCACTGAATCCTGGCCAGGAAGTTGGCCAGGGCCTGGGCGTCCTCCCGACGATCCCTTTCCAGGAATGCTGATAGCTTTCCCAGAAAGGGCTTTAGGGTCTCAACCGAGGCAGGAAGAGAAAGAGTCCATGGATTGGACAGGACCCGGGACGCAGCCGCGACCAGATCGAGATCTCCGGTCGTCAAGAGGTCCAGCATCTCCTCCTGCAGCGGCTGATATTCTGTGTTGGCAGCCCCCTCCAGGGCCAGCGTGTCCCAAGGGATCCCAGATCCATCGTCTGCCAGATGATAAGTCGCCAGGATGGACCGCCCCACTACCTCGCTGCTCCCAGCTGTGCTGTAGCCCAGTTGGCCCGGTCCACCGTCGCCAGCACGCTCCAGGAAATGAGTGGCAGCCACCGCCGTAAGGCGCCGGTCCAGCCGCTTCTGACCTGCGGGCGACTCAGAACCGCGGCGCTGGGCCAAGCCTTCATAGAAGTGGGCCAGCTCCGGATATTGCTGATCTGCGTTCTCGCCTCCGGTCTGATTGGCGATCTGCCCGTTGACAATCAGAAAAGATGCGGTGGAGTAGCGGAGAGCCATCTCTGCCAAGCCCTCCTCCTCCTCCCGCAGCAGGGAGTCGATCCAGGCTCGATTTATGTCGTTACGCAGGGAAGGATTCCAGACCCACCAGTGCCAGGCCGCTTTGTGGGCCCAGGCCCGCACCCCCCCAAAAGGATCCTGCATTCCCGCGGTCAGAACCTGAGCAAGCCCGGGGACGATAAAGCTGCCGGACCCGACGAGATCTGCCCGGGTCACCAGGGCCTGTTGGATGGACTGGCGGGTCAGCTCACTTCCCCTCTGAAACGCTTCCAGGGTCTCCTCCCAGCCCACTCCGTCCAACATGAGTTGTCTCAGGGACCAGAACGCCGCCTCGCGGCAGGACTTGATGGGATCGTCCAGGTGGTCGACTAGGGTTGGGAGGCCCTCTGAAGCCAGAGATCCTCCCAAACCCAGCAGGGCGTAGTAGCGGATCTGGGGATGGGGACTGTCGGCCTCCGAGATCATGAGATGAGCCAGATCCTTGTCTCCGGTTGTCTGCAGGCGTCGCAATCGTGAGAGCGTGTCCAGAAAGCCTTCACCAGGCAAGGCCCTCAGCTGCTGGATACCGGGGCGCTTTCGCACCTCCGGAAAGAGCTGACCCAATGCTCGAATTGCATAGGCGGTAGTCACGAAACCCGTCTGAGCGGCCTTGTTCCAGAGACCGTAGGGAAACTGATTGGCCAGCATCCAATCCACGGCTCGCTTCACCACCGGATCATCGGCGCTGCGCCCGGCTGCGTGGAGAGCAATCAGGGCGACAGCCGTGGGCGCCGCGTCCCCCGATTCCTCTACACGTGACCAAGTATTGCCGTCGTCCCGAGTCAGGCCGGGTTCAAACCCCCAGCTTCCGTCCCCTTGCTGTAGCGCCAATAGACGTTGGAGATCCCGCTGGACCTGTGTCTCAAACTGCTGCTGGAACTTTTGCGCCTCCTGGGCGGGCTCCGGGTCTCCCGTCAGATGTGCGACCAGGTCCGGGTAATCTTTGGGCCAGAGGCGGTGAAAAAACTCGATCCGGTGACCCAGATCATCGCTGACCTTGATCTTGTCATCGCCGGTGTCGACGATCTTTTTTGCCTTCTCTTCCAGACCGAAAAAGTACTTCGGATCCTTCGTGTCCTCCCAGGCCCGGTGCAGGATCTCACCGGCAAACTTGAAAACCACGTTGGGACCGAAGTTGGACCCTCGACCCGCAGCGTTGATGCCCTCAGGGTCAGCGGTCTGGAGGACATAGTTGGCCGTCCGGCGCTGCTGGTAGCCATGGAGTTTCTTGGGACGAAAGGCCCGTTCGTGCAGGACGATGTTGCGCCCCGCCACACGGCTACCAGCGGGGCCGTCCCCCAGATCGTTCGGAGGAAGGCTCGTATTGACCGCCCCATCCTCCAGCTTTACCGTGGGACGCAGGCTTTCGTACATCGTGTTGACCAGGCGACGCCAGTTCTGAACGGTGCCATCTGGCCAATAACCGTTGCGAAACGCGTCGGCTACGCCCCAGACGCCGGCCTGGGTATGGCAGCTCATGCAGTTTTCGCCAAAGAGACTGGTTCCGTCCCGGACCCGGCGGTGAAGGGCAATGTTTCGGGGCCGGTGGATCAGCCAGGCGTCCACCTCAGCCAGGTGGTAGTAGATGGCGTGCCGCAGAGCTCGTCGCGGGTCCTTGTAGGGAGCCGGTTTTACCAGCCTCAACTCCATCTCATAGGCCGGCTGATTGGCCTCCACCCGCAAGTAGTAGACTCCTCCCGGTTCCAGCTCTCGAGTGACAAAAGAGCGGAAATTTCGGTCCTGCTGGTGGATCCTCTCATTAATGTTTCGGCCCTGGTAGTAGCTATACACGGGAACGGGTCCGGGGACGATCTCCAACGGTGGATGGACATAGGGGACCTGGGCGTTGTTGCCCAGCTTCCTCGTGTCGGGGGCTTCCGGTAGTTCGAGTTCTTCTGCTGTGGGCACGCCGAGCTGGTAGACCCTCATGCGAGCGCTGATGATAGGTTCTACCATCTGGAGATTAGCCGTAAGAACCCGGGGCCGCCGTCCCCGGTACTCGATGCAAAACCAGTCGTCCGCAGACTCTCCGGAGCGGGTGTTGTTGTAGTACTCCAGATCGTCGGCACCCCCCACCACGCGGATCACTTGATCCCGGTCGGTGTCTTGAAAGGGCACCAGCACAGCTTGCTCGGGCGTGTTATTGGGCTCTGCTTCCAGCAAGAGATCACCCTTGAAAATCTCGGAAACAGGGGTCACGGATACCCTGATCGGCAGTTGGCTCACCTGGGGGCTTCGCATCGGCAGAGCGGTGGCCTGAGGCGCCAGACCGGAGTCGCGCCAGATCCTTCCCGAGGGCTGGGAGCGGTCGGTCACGGTTGCCAGGTTGAGTCGGTAGACACCAGCCGTCGGGGCCTTATAGACCAGGTGTAGGTCCGGGTCCAGAGCGTGCAGCGTTTTCTCCCAGCCGCTAGAAGCCTGGGCAACGAGGTCTCCCCTCTTCCCGTCGAAAGCCAGGTCTGGTAGTTCGGGTCCCCGCCAACGGACTTCGATTCGGGCATTGGGAGGAAGAGAAGAGGGCCTGGGAATGCCTACCGAAATCTGGAGGATCTGGTCTCGCTCAAGCTGCCACTGGTGCTGCCAGCTACCTTCGAAGACAATCTGCTTCTGAAAGTTGGGATCTCGGTTTCTAGCCAGCTGCGAAACTCCCAGGCCAATCGCCATAAGAGCGCACGCTGGCAGCAGTAATATCCTTCGTCCCGTCACTGGAATTCTTCCGTACCGCCTCGAGTAACTGTGAGACCTGCGACTAGATCATAGCCCCGTTTTCCAACATCTTCCATGGGGAAGATTCTGCTGCTGTCTGTTCTCGATTCGGCACTTCGCTTCACGTTGTCGGCACCCAGCTCTATTCACGGCACTTTTGAACGGCAGCTGTTTCCGAAACTGACCACTGCATCACTGAGTCACTACTCAAGTTTCAATTAGTCCCACCCCAAGGAAGCCTTGGCACCATTCGAGAAAAAACTTTTCCCTCTTTCTCAGTGCATCGCCTGGACAGAGGATTTTACTTCAGCTAATCCTATCCAGGAGTCCGCGTTAGCGGGCCGGCGCGAACATCCGGTTTCGTAGGATTGGTATAGCATCGACCTCTCAGCTAGCTGGACTAGCTCGGCTTCTTTAGGATGCACTCCGGCTCTACCGCCAAAGGATCGAAAACTATGTTCTTCGCCAGGAAACCTTCCTCGTCCCTCTGCATGTTTCTCTCCTTCACCGCCTTAAGTTCGGCTCAGCCTTCCCCGGTTTTTGAAACCTGGAAGGACGATCCCGGGACCTATCATCAGCCTGCCTACCCTCTGATATTCATCGCCAGTTTCAGGGACCCCCAGATTGGCAACGGGGGGATTTTCGGCACCGACGTGTTGGAGGTAGGCGCGCCCAGCCGCGGGCAGGAGCTCTTGATGCTGCTTTCTGACGGCACTACCGAGCGACTCTTTCCCCTGGCCGGATTGCACGACGGCCTGGTCGACTATTCGCTGGGTCCCACCAACGGGCGCATCAATGGATCCGTGACCGAACCCAGCATCTCGATCGATGGCCGACGGGTCTATTTCTCCTATTTCCACGACGCCCTGAACTTCCAACCCTACTGCTGCGGTACAACCGGGCACAGCAACTTCGACGGTTGGCCCTTGGGGGAAGATCTCTATGCCATCGACATTGGCCCCAAGATCGATGATCCAAGCTTTCCAGCTGATCAGCTCCGAGTCTCGCGCCTGACCCAGACGACCGATTGGTATGCAAATGCCATGAATCCGTCGGTCACTTCCGCCACCGAACTACCCACCGGTGGAGTCGTCCACAACGGCGGGATCGAGGTCGATACCGAGCTCGGACGACAACTTGTCTTTGCGAGCGATCGAAAACAGCTTCGAAACTCCAATCAAGGACAGGGAAAGAAAAACAAGAACTTCAATATCTTTACCGCCTGGGTGGCGGACGACGGTGCCAGTCTTCGGCTGGTCAGAATCAGGCAGAACCAGTACTATACCACCAGATCTACGCTGAGCCCGAATCGTCTGCGCGTGGGCTACGCACTTTCTTATCAGGCAACTACCGAGGAGCCGAGGCAGTGGCACATTCAGGAAGTGAGAGGGCGCAGGTGGGGACCTCTCTATGGTTACGGCTCGTGGCCGAAGCGGCCATCTGGCTAGCTTCTGTATCAAGTCTACTCCCGGCGCCCTTCCTCCTGGCGTCTACGAGGTTATAACCCAGTACTACAATGCGAACAACAACGGCATGGGCTTCATCGCCGCCCAGGACATGTCCCAGTTGGGTCTGGAACACCTACAACAACTTCTCCAGTGCGGGTGTGGGCTATCTCTGCCCAAGCAAGTGGGTTCGTACAACCTGACACCGGGTGTGAAGAAGGGGGACTATCCCAGGCCCGTAGGGAAGTTCACTGCGCCCGCCTGTGGCGGGCCTGACGAGCTGTATATGCCCTACGATCCTGGAATAGCAAACCATCGAAACACCCCCTACCCCTATCACCCGCAGATAGTGGTCACCGATCTGGAGCCGGGTAACCCTGGGAACCCGGGCAAATATACGCCCGTGATTGCTTCGACCGATCCAGAGTGCGGGGCCCTGTGGGCCAAGCCCATGATCGACTGAAATCATTGTCTCAAGGGGTTTCCTCATCCAATGGGCAAGGCCCGACAGAAAAGGCCTAAGAGCGTGACCGACAAGGGCTGCCCCATCTCAGCAGGTGCACCCTATGCCGTGTTCGGGACTTCCTCCCTTGCCAACACCGATGTCAAGCCAGTCGACTGCAAGGATGTTCAGGGTTATTACAACCCTTATGAGGCCGGCTACGATCGACCAGATTTTCAAGAATATCGACAGCCTCTCCCGGGTCATGGTCGACGCTCCGGGAAACATCAGTCTCCAGACCGGCTCCTGCAGCAAGCCGACCACAGTAGACATCTTTTGGATCTCCATCTATCTCACCCGCAACGAGATCAACAACAACCACGTGAAACCCGGGTATTCCACCGGCGGATCCAAGATGAAGGAGAGCAAGCGCCTGCTGGGCACGTTTCAGGTGGGCATGAACGGAGAAACCGACACCTCCTTCAAGGCAGTCGTTCCAGCCAACACGCCGGTGGACTTTCACCTATTGGACCGCAACGGATTGAAGCTAGCCGAAGTGCGCACCTGACACAGTCTGAAGCCTCGTGAGTCGCGCAATGATTGTGGCGGCTGCCACAACCACCGTCCAGGAGAAGCGGTCGACTGGTCGAGCCGCGATTCATCAGATCCTGATCTAGCACCCCTCGACATGGTGAACCAGACGACCCACGTCACTTACGACGCTCAATGTGAACCTGTCTTGCAGACCAGCACCGAGGCAGCTCTAAAGCCGCCGGTATGGCAAGACCTCTTGGCCGACTTCCACCTCCGCTGTGGACCTTGCCATGAGCAGAACGGAAGCAGCACCACTGCCAACTCACTGAACGCATTGAGGCTACGACCCCAGCAAACTCAATGGCCAGGAGCCAGGCTCACCTGTGCAGGAAATGATGGACAAGAAATATATAGATAAGTTCAACGCCAACGGAAGCCACCTGTTCTGGGCTCCCTATGGGTCCAGGACGGATGGAAGAGACAATGGCCGGAGGCCGTACCAAGCTTCCCCCCCGGACTACGGTGCTTGTGGGAGCAGTGGTACTAATCTGACTAACTGTGGCTATAAATTCAGTTCCGTCCACGAAAGCCTGAACCTCTACGATGGAAGCAAGCCCGCTGCTGCCGCTTGGGTGTATCGGCTGGTCAGTGGATTGACAACCATGCGCCCGTCGATACGGACAATAGCTATGGACACGGCCACGATCGGTACCATCCGACGATCGACGGCGCCTTCGAAGACGGACCTGATTGCCTCCATCCCCAGTCGTTCAACATCGGCTACTGGGACGACAGCGGCGGTCTCAGCAAGCTTGCCATTGACGTCAATGACACCCGCTAGCAAACCCTCACCAATCCCAATACCCTGCAGAACGGCACCTACTTTATGGCCCTTGGCCAAGCCACGTGACCCCAATTTTCAATGTACGGGTGAAAGTCACCGCAACCGATTCAGCAGGGAATACTCAGCGATATGAAAAATCGATTGCCGAGGTAGCCCTCGAGTGTATCGCCGCGGGCCGTATGCGTCCTCTAATCGCTGAGCCAACATCCGGAGGGAAACCGATCCGAAATGCCTCCGGGGGCTAATCCGACGGGCTTCTTCCTGCAGGACTGACCGAAAAACTCCTCCCCTGTTAAGATCGCAGCCAAGTTCTGAAAGGACCAAAGGACACAAGGAGGTGGATCGTGGAGACAAGTCTGGCTGGGCGAACAGCACTGATCACAGGTGGTGGGACTGGGATTGGAGCTGCCATTGCACAAGGTATGGCAGCCCAAGGGGCCAACCTCGTCGTCAACTACAGCCGCAGTGAGAAGGAGGCAACGGAAACAGTCTCCAAGATCATACACCGGGGAGGTAGCGCGATCGCGGTCCGCTGTGACGTGAGCCAATCGGACCAGGTTCAGGTGATGTTTGGGCGAGCCACCGACGAATATGGTCGGGTGGACATCCTGGTCAACAACGCCGGCCAGGTGTTCGGCAAACAGAGTACCGCGAACATGCCCGAAGACGTCTGGGACAAAACCATCGCCGTGAACTTGAAGGGCGTCTTCCTCTGCTCCAGGGCGGCGATTGCACAGCTACCCGACAAGGTCGGCCGGATCATCAACATCACCTCGATCTCCGCATTCTCCGGGAAGGGAGGACCGGCCTACGGTCCTTCCAAGGCAGCGGTCAACGCCCTGACGCGTGGCATGGCCTATGAGCTGGGCCCACGGGGTATCACCGTCAATGGAATTGCGCCCGGTATCATCGACACACGTATTCACCGCGACGGTACTCCGCGCGACCAGTACGCCAAACTGATCGAGCTGATTCCACTCGGACGGGACGGCAAAGTCGATGATCTGGTGGGTCTGGCGGTATTGCTGGCTTCCGACGCTGGGAGCTTCATCAGCGGTGACATCATTCACGTCAATGGCGGGATGTTGATGCACTGAAGCGGGTCTGTGTGTGTCGCTGTGAGACGTTCTCCAGATCCTATAAGGCCTACGAACTCGTCAGCCTCTCTCCAACCAGGACATCCACCACAGTAGTTGGAGCGCTTGCCTGGTAGATCAAGATCCTTGAGCTACTCTTGGCAGCGTACGGGACACAGAGCCCCGGCTATGGTACCTTGATCGCCGAAATACGTGTCGATACGAACCGATCTGCTCATACTCTTGTTGATCCTGACGCCCTTGGCCTGCGGACCCCAGGAAAGTGGCTTGCCCGACGGCGATCCCCCCGAGGCCCGTTGGGAAATCGTCGACCGGGTCGTGCCAGTCAAGGGTGAGAACGGCATGGTGGTGAGCGGACATCCGCTCGCGTCGAACGCCGGTGCCCAAGTGCTCCAACAGGGCGGTAACGCGATCGATGCAGCCGCGGCGATAGGGCTCGCACTCGCCGTCGTGGCACCCGACGCCGGTAACCTGGGAGGAGGGGGGTTTCTGGTCTATCGGGACGCCGATGGCAAGGTCGAAACCCTTGACTATCGCGAGACCGCACCCGGTAGAGCTACTCCACACATGTATCTCTCCGACGAGGGGAACCCGACCGAAGCAAGTCTCATCGGCCATCTCGCCGCAGGGGTTCCTGGATCGGTGGCCGGGCTGTATGCAATGCACCAGAGACATGGCAGCCTAGCGTGGTCCGCAGTCGTAACACCGGCGATCGAGTTAGCTCGGGGACACATCCTTGATTCAGCACGGAGCACTCGCCTCGCCGAGTCGGCTGAGAAGCTCCAGAGGTTTTCCACTTCCAGGGAGACCTTTCTGGTTCTCGGGGAGCCTCCAGGTGAAGGCACCCGCTGGGAGCAGCCGGAGTTGGCAGCGACCCTCATCCTGATTTCGAAGCAGGGCTCTGATGCCTTCTATCGGGGAAAGATTGCCGAATTGCTTGTGGATGAGATGGAACGAGGCAAAGGGCTCATTACACTGGAAGATCTTCGCGCCTACCGTCCAGTCTGGAGAGATCCAATTGAGATCTCGTACCGAGGGCACACCATCTACTCGATGCCGCCCCCCTCATCAGGAGGCGTGACTCTTGCACAGATTCTGAATATTCTAGAGGGCTTCGAGGAGTTGCCTCCTGCGGGAAGCGCAGAATTGCTACATCTCCAGGCGGAGGCGATGCGCTGGTCCTTTCGCGATCGTAATCGCTATCTCGGTGACCCTGATTTCGTGGCGATTCCACTGGATCGACTCCTCTCGAAGGACTATGCCGCCGGCCTCCGCACGCGGATCGACCCTCGACGTGCATCAGCTACGCCTCCCACTACCGAACCGACTTCGGAAGGCGACCACACCACCCACTACTCGGTCGTAGACAGTCGAGGTCGAGCCGCCGCGGTTACGACTACCCTCAACAGCCTCTTCGGCTGCGGCGTGACGGTCGCAGGAGCCGGCTTTCTTCTCAACAACGAAATGGATGATTTCACCGTCGCTCCCAACCGGGCAAACCAATTTGGCCTCGTCCAGGGCGACGTCAACGCCATCTCTCCGGGCAAGCGCATGCTCTCGTCCATGACTCCCACCATCGTCGTCAGCGGAGAGGGGCAGCTGGAACTCGTCCTGGGAACCCGGGGAGGGCCCCGGATCATCAGCAGCGTCTTCCACGTGGTTAGCAACCGTCTCGATCAGAGGATGAGGATCGGAGAAGCAGTGGGCGCTCACCGAATCCACCATCAAGCCCTCCCCGATGAGATTCTCTACGAGCCTGATGGACTTTCGGAGGCTCAGAAGACCGCGCTTCAAAA
>Ga0310345_10001051_pt1 | contig 33022 bp, 22 predicted proteins | sample HC15DNA20500_MG_FD_204667 | JGI IMG/M metagenome (GOLD analysis project Ga0310345, IMG submission 204667) | Marine microbial communities from station ALOHA, North Pacific Subtropical Gyre - HC15-DNA-20-500_MG | ecosystem: Environmental > Aquatic > Marine > Oceanic | place: Pacific Ocean: North... | reverse complement strand
GCTATAGCAGAACGTGTAGCTGAATGTCACGCAAAAAATAATTTTAATAAAGACGATACTGTTTTAGTTCAATGGACTAGTCATACTCGTAATGACTTTCATACCTTTAAAGAAATAAAATATAGCAAAGAAAAATTTATTCATGGTTACTTTAGACCTACGAATAAAATAGGTTGGAAAACACAAGGTAATATTTTCGGAGGTGGCAACTTAGAATTAAATTATGATTCTAAATGGATTAATAATTTCTGGGATGAATATAGTTATTTTATGTATTCTATGAATGAAATATTACTTACCCAAGGATTATTAGATTCAACTAGTTGCAAATGGCGTATGATTACTATTAGTGATATAGCAAAACTAGGAAGTGATACGCCAGTAACTGCGGGTGAAACAGTTAATAATAACAAAAAAACTGCTTGGGAAGAAAAGCCTGAATTTAATTGTTATCGTGAAACAATATTTGAAGGAAAATATAAAAATAACTGGCTTGCACCTTTAGGATTATTTGCTTGGGAAAGAAAAGAAGATTTATATACTTTTAGAGGGCCAAATGATCCAGAACCTTACGAAGACTTTCATCCTAGTAATAAGCATCATTATGATTATATGAATGAAGTTGTACGTCCTAGTTTGGGCCATACAAAATATAATAATACTAAACAACAAAGTATGTACGAAAAAATTACAAGACTTAAAGAACAAGCTAATGATTTTATTAGTTTTGAAGAACAAATAATACATAATAAACCACACGAAGGATATATAGGATTTTAAGATGGACAAAAAACCCGTATGGATTGCCGGAATAGCTAGAGGACATAACTCTGGTGTATGTTTGTTAAAAGACGGCGAAGTTGTTTTTGCAATTGAAGAAGAAAGATTAACTCGTAGAAAATACGACGGTGGTCCTCTTGCTTCTATGGTTAAAATTTTAGAGTATACTGATAAAATTGACTTTTTAGTTGTAGCACATACACAAAATTTAAAGCATACAGCTGGAAAAATAGACTTTAGTGGTGATGATGTTTATACAGGATTAGCAAGAAAGTTAGGCTTAATAAGTAGGAGTGACTATGATATCTACGGTGATGGACATCCCCAAGTAATAGATTTAAGCCATCTTCATCATAAGTTACACGCCGCTTGTGCATTTTATAGAAGTGGGTTTGATAGTGCCGCGGCACTTATTATTGATGGAGCAGGAACATTTCTTGAGTTTAACTTCTATGGGGCTCATAAAACTTTTCGACTTAATGATGAAGGAACATTATGTTTTGAAACTGAAAGTATTTTTAAATGCGACTATCCTAGTAATTTTAGAACTGTTTATAAACACGTTGGCGTTAGAGGTCCAATGACTACTAGTATACATGAAAATTGTAGTAGTAAAATGTATGATGAACATGAAAATGATACTCATATATTACATATGACAGAAAATGCAGGCATTGTAAAAGCATACGAGGCAGTAACAGAATACTGTGGTTTTCAGTTTATTGAAGCTGGCAAAACTATGGGGCTATTTCCTTACGGAAAAGAAAATCCTGATTGTCCAAAAATATTTAGACACGATACAAAATTCCCTATTGCAGATAGACAAGTTATTGTACCACAATACCCAAATGGTGCGAACGTTAATTATCGCTCCTTTGATTATCTTTCTCCTGGAGAAGAAGGATGGAATGTTGATGTAACTGAATATGATAATCGTCGAGATTTAGCGTATACTGTACAAACAGAAACACAAGAAGAAGTTGTAAAACTTATAAGAAAAACTGTTGAATTAACTAAAAGAAATAAAGTAGTTATTAGTGGAGGTTATGGATTAAATTGTGTTGCAAACTATCATTACTTAGGCGCACTAAAAGATGAAGACATCGAAGTTTATGTTGAACCAGTTTCAAATGATGCTGGAACGGCAATGGGTGCGGCACTTTATTTTTATAGACAATTAACTAAAGATAATACTGTACATCCACAAGTAGATACATTATTTGAAGGTCCAGCATACTGTTATTCTGAAGATGAAATCCAAAAACTTGCAACAAAATATAAGGCTTCAGTTAAGGCTTGTGATGATGAAAAAGTTGTAGACTTATTAACAACTAAAAATATTGTTACTATTTTTCAAGGTAAATCAGAAAACGGTCCTAGAGCATTAGGAAATAGAAGTATTATTTTTGATCCTACTTATGAAGATGGTAAGGACTATGTTAATAAAGTAAAACGTAGAGAATATTTTAGACCTTTTGCTGGATCTATTTTAGAAGAATATGGTCAAGAATGGTTTGATTTACGAGGCATGAAAAATTCACCAACAATGATGTATGCTGTAAATTGTCAACCAGGAATTGCTGAAAAAATTCCAAGTATTATTCACGTAGATGGTACGTGTCGTATTCAAACTGTTAACGAAAAACAGAATAAAAACTATTATAATTTAATTAAAGCATTCCACAAAAGAACTGAAATTCCAATAGTGTTTAATACTAGTTTTAATTTAGCTGGAGAACCACTAGTTGAAACACTTGATGATGCCGTAAGAACCCTTGCTAATAGCGAAATTGAGTACCTATACTTGCCTGAATATAACAAATTAATAACACTTAGGAACTAAATCCCCGTCCTAGCTGATCCTATGTTTTTAGGTAAATATATAAAACAAGAGGATTATAATGTTTGATATTAGTCGATACTTTCGTAAAGGTGGAAATAACTCCATTGAGTTTAAAAATGGAGCTAATCTCAGTTACGCAGGTCCCTCACATACCTTGGTTAATTCCGGTACAGAAATAGACCGTTGGTATGTAGGTCAGTTTATGGGTGCAGAATATACTGTTACGTGTGATGTAGATACGGCACGTAAAGAAGTTATAAAGGCCCTAGTTACTGCTAGTCCAAATAAAGCTAATGTTGTGATCTATGGTAGAAGTAATTTAGGTGATGATTTACTTCAATTAGAAGCTACAGTTACTGACTCGTTTTTTAGTTTAATAGCATATCCTAGAGAACAAGCAGACTCTACTGTGATCCAAGGTGCAAAATTAATCTTCAGTGCAAATTATTACAAAACACTAAATGAGGCCACAGCAACTTAATGTCGATAAATACGTATGGAGAAGATAAATGCCTGTAATTAAATCGCCTTTTGAAGCACAACACGGATATAAGAGCCCAGGATTTACTGTTGATGAGCTCGGTAATGTTACTGTTCGTACACTATCATATACTTCACAAGAAGAAGCAACAATTAGCGGCGATTTTATTATGCGCCAGACAGGTTACGGAGCTTTCACGGCTTTTACTATTGATGGGTACTATATTGAAGGTTCAACTTCTACCTTAGATAGTAATCCAGGAATTGCTTTAGTTAGAGGTGAAGCATATACATTTACTTTACTGCTAACTGAAAGCGGCGGAGACATTACCTTTAACGTTTATCAGGATGATTCAGCTAATCCAGAGGGGCAAAAATTAGCTTACAATGAAGGACTTAAATGGACAAACGACGGTGGTACAACTGAATCAGAAGAAGGCGATGCACAAGGACAAGGAGTTGGTAAACTAACATTTACAGTTCCAGCTAACGCACCGTCAACTTTATACTATGCAGATGCTGATCAAGTTCCACTAGGTAATATAGTAGTTACAGATCCAACCATTTCAGGGATTGGATCTTTTAGTACTATTCTTACTACAGGTAACTTAACTGCACAAGGTGAAGGTGCAAATATAACATTATCACCAACAGGATTAGGAACAGTTGTTATTAATCCAGTTGGCGGCGGATCATTGAGTAACATGGACGTTAATGCTGTAAAGTTAACTTCAACTGGTGATGTTACACTAGGTGGAGTAAATTCTACAATAAAAATGATTCCAACAGGATCAGGAACAGTTGATATAAGGCCAGAAGGAACTGGCAGTATGAATAATATAATAATAGGTGAATCAACTGCTCAAAATGGTAATTTTTTAGGTATAACTTCTACGTCTGGAACGTTAAATAATACAGTGATAGGAAATGTAACACCAGCAACTGCATCATTTACAACTGCAACGGCGTCACAAAATCCTACAGGAGCAACAGAAGTTACTAATAAGAAATATGTAGATATGACGGCATCAGCATTAGCGATTGCGTTAGGGGTATAATTTAAATGGCAAAAACAAAAGTAGAACAGTATATATTTCAACCAGGTATTCCGGTTAATGAAAATCGCTATGGTATGGCGCATGATTTAATTAAGAATAACGTTGAATTTATCTGCGACGAAGTAACGGCTTGGATTGCTGAACAAGTTAAGATGGAGCCTGTCTATCCAGATGCTGTCACATCCATTACAGCAAATAAAGAATTTTTAAAAGATGAAGTAATGGCTTGGTTTGATATAGCCTATCCAGGAGCTCACGATCTAACTTATAGTGTAACAAATGCAATATACACACCAGCAACAGGAGTAATGGTATTAACTATCGGCTCACACGGTTTCTTAGTTGGTAATACTATTAGAATTGCCACAGATAGCTTAACATTTACTTGTGCTTTAGATAGTCATGCAACAAATCATACATATCCAAGAGCAACCGGATCAGCCGCACCTGGTGGTTACGATTTTGTTTATAATAAACCAATTGCAGTTACAGAATTTTCTTCAACAACAATTACTGTAAATATCGGTATATCAAGTGATGTATCAGCACACTCATACGTAACTTCTACTGCTGATTGTATAGCAAGTAACGAACGTCATGAAAAATGTGCTCGAGACACAGGATTTAATATTGATGCCATTACAACAGATTTATATAGTGGTGGTAACTTTGAAACTAGAAGAATAGCACAAAAATATTGGGAAGGTACTAATACAAACCTTGGTAGTGGCTCTGAACAAACGTATGCTACTTTAGTTAATGATAAATTAAAAGAAATAATTAACGGTTATATTTTATCAAATACAGCTTGGACAACTGCACAAGACCCGGTAGTTACTACACAAAACGTTAGTAATCCAGTTGGTGAATCTAATTCGACTAATAGAGTAACAGAGTTACATAAGATTCTTAATGATGTTACTGTAAACGGAATAGGGGCACTTCCAGAGGTAACACCTTCTTGGTCACATTATACTTACGATGGAGAATTATGCGAAAGAGATACACGTCTTAATTTACAAGGTGATGATGGAACTGGCGGAATACTTTATGATTTAAGATATGGCGGTAACGAAAAAACACGTTATACTGCTAGTAAATATTGGATTAATGCAACACCACAAGTTGATGGTGACAGAACCACTGAAAGATTTGCTAAAAATTATGTCCGTGATTTAATTAATAATTTTATTTTACCACAACCGACAACGGCACAAGTATATCCTTATGCTATAGCATTACTTGAAGCAAATAAACAATATATAGCAGACGAGGCTACAGAATGGTTTGATGCAAACTATCCAGGAGTTCATACCGGTACACGTCATGCAAAATGTATAAGAGATACAATATTTAATATTGAAGCACTTACATCAGATATCTATACTGGTAGTAATTTTCAAACTATTGAAATGGTTCACAGATACTGGAGTGGAACTGCATCACAACTTCCAGGTGGTGAAACAGTTCTTACAACGGCAACCGCTCACGGTAGATCTGTAGATGATGTAGTTGAAATACGAGGTCTAGTATTAGGTTGTCCTATGGGTTCTAAAACGTATCCAGTATCTGACTTTACGCAAGGACATTCAGCTAATCAATCATTTGCAGTCAGATCACAAAACTTAACTGCTTCAACATTTGAAATTTTCCTTGGAACAAGTGCAATTGCTCAAACTTATGTTAAGGGCGGTACAGTTATTCCTCAAGCAGGATTACAACAAGATAATAGACTAGATATTCGAAACTTCGATTATGATACAGGATCAGGGGTTGCTACAATTACAACTATGGGTGGTGCTACTATTACAGCGGAAGCACATGGTAAAAGTAAAGGTGACTTAATTGCAGTAGATGGTGCTGTATTAAGTTGTGATATGGGTTCTAAAACATATCCAGTAAATAGTTTTTCAACAGCACATTCAACTGCTCAACAATTTACAGTTAGAGCAACTAATTTAACTGCAAACACGTTTGAAGTTTTCTTTGGAACAAGTGCAATTGCAACAACTTATGTTAGTGGTGGTACAATTGTTAAAGATAATAATGTTAGACAAGCAATTACAGATTTTGCTTATGACATAGGACCAAGTCATAGTGTAACGGCGGCAACATATACACCTGCAACAGGAGAAATGCAGTTAACTATTGGAGCACACAATTTCGAAATTGGTCATTATGTTAAGATTGCTACAAATAGTTTAACTTTTACTTGTGCTTTAGATGGTCATGCAACAAATCATAGCTATCCAAGAGCAACTGGATCAGCGGCTCCAGGTGGCTACGATTATTTCTACAATAAACCAGTAGAAATTATAGGGGCAGGTGCAACAACAATTACAATGAACGTAGGTGTATCAAGTGATGTATCGGAACATACATTTGTAAGTGCTACTGCTGATTGTATATCACCAGTACCGGCGGCTAATAGTGTAACAAATGCAGTATACACACCAGCAACGGGAGTAATGGTATTAACTATTGGGGCACACGATTTACAACTTGGTAATCAAATTAGAATTGCTACAGGGAGTCTAAAATTCACTTGTGAAATGGACAGTCATGCTACAACTACAGCATACCCAAGAGCATCAGGAAGTGCCGCACCAGGTGGATATGATTATGCTTATAATACGGCAGTTACAATTACGGCAATAGATTCAACAACAATTACTTGTAATGTTGGTACATCAACTAATACATCAATACATACATTTGTAAGTGCTACTCCTAACTGTATAGCAAATGATATAGGATCAGCAGGTAAGTGTACTATTACTACTTCAGGCAGTCATAATTTATCAATAAATGATACTATAGACATACGTGGTGTTATTATGGATTGTGAATTTGGAACTAAAGTATATCCAGCAATTCCTCATGCAGGAATTTTTCCGGTAACAAAAGTTACTGACACTAATACATTAGATTTTTACTTACCACCTAGTGAAATTGATCATACTTATGTTAGTGGTGGAACAATAAAATCAGCAACGCTAACTAACGTTGGTAGTTCAACAATCATTACAGCTTTTGCTTATAATAATGATCAAGCACTTATTACTATTACTTCAGGAAACCACGGACTTGTTGTAGGTGACCTTGTTAAATTAACTGGCATTGTACTTTCTTGTTCAACTGGTACTAAAACATATCCAGATACAAGTGTATCTTCAGGTGTATATTATGTTTATGATGTACCTGATATTGATACGTTTATTTTTGGTATGGATAGAAGTAATGTTGTACATACTTACGTTAGTGGTGGTACTTGTCAGAAAGTTACAACTGCTACAAATAGTACTGTTAATATAAGTAATTTTGTATTTGACACACACGCAGGACATGGATTATCAGCAACTGATAATGTAATATTACGTGGTATTGTAACAGATTGTATTTACGGAACTAAAATATATCCAGCATTAGTACACGCAGGACTTTATCCTATAACCAAAACAGATACTGCTGATACATTTGAATTTTTCTTAAATCCTAGTAATATCGCTCACACTTACACTAGTGGTGGTACAGTAAAAGACATAGATGTTACAAACGTTGGTGATGCAGTAGATATTACAAATTTTATTTACGACAATGACCTAGCAACATTTACTGTTACTACTTCAGGAATTGATAATCCTTATAATGTGGCAGGAGCAACATACATACCTACAACAGGAGTAATGGAATTAACTATTGGAACACATGATTTAGAAGTTGGTAACAAAGTTAATATTGAAGCAACAAGTCTAACTTTTACTTGTGCCTTTGATAATAATGTTAGCCAACATAGCTATCCAAGAGCAACCGGATCAGCCGCACCTGGTGGTTACGATTATTTCTACAATAAACCAGTAGAAATTACGGCAATCAGTGCAGATACAATAACAATGAACATTGGTACCGGTAATATTAAAACTTATACTCCAACAGCGGTAACATACATACCTACAACAGGAGTAATGGAATTAACTATTGGAACACATACTTTAGTAACTGGTAATTATGTTGACATTGACGCAGGATGTTTAAATTTCACTTGTACTTTTGATAATAATGCTACTCAATCTAGCTATCCAAGAGCAACTGGGTCAGCGGCTCCAGGTGGTGCAGATTATTTTTATGATACACCATGTAGAATTGACTCCACTTCAGCAACAACAATTACATTGAATGTTGGTGCTGGTAATGTTAAAACTTATAATGTATCAGCGGCAACATATACACCAACAACAGGAGTGATGCAATTAACTATTGGATCACATAGTTTAGTAGCTGGTAATTATATTGATATTGCGGCAAATAGTATAGTGTTTACTTGTGCCTTAGATGGTCACGCAACAACTACAGGATATCCAAGAGCAACAGGAAGTGCCGCACCAGGTGGTGCTGACTATGCCTACAATACACCAGTAGTAATTGCATCAGTAGGTGCAACAACTATTACAATAAATGTTGGTGTATCAAGTAATACATCAACACATACATACGTAAGTTCTACTGCTAACTGTATATCAAATTCAAATTCACATACATTTACAAGTGCTACTGCTAATTGTATAAAAAATGCAGAAGCACATACATTTGTAAGTGCTACTGCTGATTGTGTATCAAAAGCAGGACACGGACTAACTGTAGGTGATAAAGTTAAATTAGCTGGTATTGGTATGTCTTGTGAATTTGGTAGTAAAATATATCCTGAAAATAATGCAGGATATTTTGTAGTTTATGATGTGCCTGATGTTAGTACATTTATTCTTGGTACAGATAAGAGTGCCGTTGTCCATACTTGGACAGGTGGTGGTACTTGGCAAAAAATTACATATACTGTTCTTAATCAAACCGACGTAGCTGATTTTGCCTTTGGTCCAAGTGAAAGAACTTATGCAGTTGCAGTTAACCAGAAAACAGAATCAATAATTAAAGATTACATTTTTACTAATACTACATATCCGTCAGTACAATCAGGTAGTACACAAACTATTACTGCCAACGCCGCAGAATCAGGAGCATCTGGTAGAATAACAACATTGATGGATGCTATTAATAATGTTACTGTAAATGGATTAGACTATCTACCAACGGCGGGATATGCCTCGGTAGGATATACACCTTTACAAACAGCAACTTCACAATATTTTAATTCATCTAGTGTTTCAGAAAGTGCCGCTAGTGCAGTTATTACAGATAGATTTGGTATTATTACTGATGTAATCGAAAACGGACTTGATAATGTTCCTGCACTTGATAGAGCACAAGTTAGTTCTATTAGATTACAAACTCGTGTACCAACAAATGACTTATTACTCATTACAGATACAACTGTTAATGAAGTATTGTTTAACTTTACTGACTCTGAAAAAGGTGCTAGTTGTCAATTTATAACAGACGATCAGGAAAAATTAACAAAAGGTGTTGATGATGATTTTCCAAAATTCTTAGAAAGAACTGGAACAATCACAACTATTTACTTAGATGTAAATACAGATTCACCTACATACAGTCCTAATGCTCGTGTTCAATTAGAAGCAAATAAAGAATTTTTACAAAAAGAAACTGTAGCTTGGATTGGTAATAAAATCTCAACTGCTATTACATATCCTTATGCTAAAACATTAATTGATGCAAATAAAGAATGGTTAGCAGATGAAGTAATGGCTTGGTTTGACTTAACATATCCAAATGCTCACAGTACTATACAACATGAAAAATGTGAAAGAGATACAAAATTTAATATTGATGCACTTGCTTATGATATCTATCATGGTAGTAATACTCAAACTAGAGAAACTGCAAAAAAATATTGGGAAGGTACTAATTCATTATTAGCTAATTCCGGCGGAGCATTTACTGAAACTACTAATGCTGAAATTGGTTATGCACTTGCTGTTAATAATAAATTAAGAGATTTAATTATTAATAATGTATTAACAAATACTGTATATGTAACACACCAATCACCTATTATAACAGTACAAATAACAAATAACAATGATGGTGAAACAAAAACTGTATCTAGAGTAACAGACTTAATGGGAATCATTACAAGCGTTATACAAAGTGGAATTTCAGCATTACCAAATTCTATTCCAGCATGGACTGATTATACATATAATGGTCCAAAATGTGAAAGAGATGTCGGTTTCCAACTTGATGCTCTTATTCATGATATTAAGTATGGCGGTAATGCTGAAACTTATAGGAATGCTAAAAAGTATTGGATCCAATCAACACCACAAATTGATGGTGATCGTTCACATGAAACATTTGCTAAAGATCATGTAAGATTTTTAATTAATGATTATGTATTTAAAAATGTAACTTATCCTACATTACAAGTAGGGGCACAAGCAGTTAGTCAAGTTACAGTTTATACAGCGGCTGAAGCCGGTGTTGATGATAGAGTTAGTGACCTCTTTGCAATTATTAATAATGTTATTACAAATGGCACTAGTTCGTTGCCTGTTAAAGACGAACCTAAGATATTTTCTGACACTGACGATATTCAAATCTTTATTGACCAAGGTGATTTAAAAGTTAGACCATATGACTTTGGTACTGATGCTATTGAACGTATGCGTGTCGCAACTGCTCAGTCAATGCTTGACGCTGACTTTGAGTATGGCCTACAGCCTACGAAGTGGCAAGCGATTGCTACACAAAGAGGTTATCCATCAATTTACGAAGTACCAGGTACTGATAAACAGGTTTCAACTGTTCAAACAGACGCTTCAACAGGAACCGGTGGAATTGGTCAATCATTAATTACTGTTACTACAATTGGTGCTCATAGTATTGAACCAGGGTCACCTATTACACTTAAAGCATTAGAAAATTCTGTAGCAGGGGCGGCAAGAGCTGAAGGTTCGTTTATTGTTTCAACAGTACCTACTATTAATACATTTACATATTTTGCAAAATCAAAAGTTGGTACAGCTAACGGACAAATACTTTCAACATTTTATACGCAATTACGACAAGCAGGATTTTATACAGGTTCATCAATTGGTAATCCAACGTTTTCTATCATATCACAAGGTTCCGCAGGAGTATTATATAATCCATTAGGTTCATTAAGTGGAGCTGATAAAATAACTTGGTTAGGCGAACAACCAGAAGTTGGTGCTCCGATGTTAATTGAAGATGGTATGGCGACAGCACTTTATACATATTCAGGGGCAGACGTTTTAAGAACAGCAGGAGTTTATACTAATATTCTTGGTACAACAAGTAGCGTAGTAGGAGACGTAATTGCTCCAACAGTTAATATTACAGTTGACGGCAGTGGCGCCGCACTTGCAACTATTGTAACTGGTGGACGACGTAATGCAGTTGACGATACTATTACAGTTTTAGATTCACTATTAGGTGGTGGCGGAGCCGCAGACTTAACATTTAACATTCAAGCAGTTGTAGATGGTGCAACTCAAATACCATCAGGTGCCCAAGTTACATCCATACTAGGTAGTGGTGGAGCCATTCAAACTATTCAAACAACGGCAGATGTTCCTATCGGTTCTAATTCAATTCCAGTTGTTAACACAGCTGGTGTTTTAGCAGGACACGGAATAGATAGAGGTGATGGTACAGCAGTATTTGTAAGTAGCGTTATTGGAAATAATATTAACATAGATGGAAACACTACAAACACACTTGTTGGTAACGTTGTAACATATACTGGCGTAGGAGGAGTAAATTACTCATCCTTAGGATATGGTTCAACATTTGATATTAGTAGAACCGGTGGCGTTTATACTGTCGTAATAAACGAAGACGGTGATCAATATGAAACTGGCGATGTTATTATAGCTTTAGGTAATTCCTTAGGTGGTACTACTCCTGAACATGATTGTAGAATTGAAATTACTGAAGCAGATACTAGTGGAGATATAGTTACAATTCTTTCATCAGGTGCGGCATTTGACGGTAGTGCTAATTACAATGCTATAGTAGGAACAAATTCCAATGGTGTTGGTACCGGATCATTATTTGATATTTCATATACTAATAATACTTACAGCGTTAGTTTAGCACAACCATCATATATTAATTTAACAGGAACAAACTTAGGTGGTATTGGTCTTGGTGCTAGTGTTGATATTACAATGACAAACAATGCTTATTCAGTTGCAATTAATAATGCAGAAGATAATAGTTTAGACTATGTTGTTAGCGATAGAATTAGAATTAACGGAACACAATTAGGTGGTACAACACCAGTTAATGATGCTGAAGTTGTAGTTACATCAGTTGACGTAAGTACAGGCGAAATAACAGGAGTAAGCGTTACTGGTACAGCCGTAGATGCAGATGTAACTTATATAAATGTAACATATACTACAGGATCAATTGGTGGTGTTACTGCAAACATTAATATTAGAAGAGTAGGTACTACTTATGAAGTTAATATTATTGGCGGTGGTTCAGGTTATACAGCTTCTGAAACATTAAACATTGTAGGTACAGAGTTGGGTGGAGCGGCACCGACTAACAATGCATCAGTAACAATTCAAACAGTTGACGGAAGTGGTTCAATTTTAACAGCCACTATTGGAGGAGTAGCCGTTAATGTACAAGAACATACAAATATTCAAAGCGGCCTTAACCAATTAGGAACTGCCGCTCTATTAACTGTTACTGTAAATTATAATAATAGCTACAATGTTGTTATAGGAAATACTGGTGGTTTTAATTACGGTGTTGGTCAAAAAATACAACTATTAGGAACAGTATTTGGTAATGGTGCAACTCCAGTTAATGATATTACTGTTACAATTAGTGCGGTAACCGTTACTGGAGAAATAACAAACCTTAGTCATACTGGTACATCCGCAGATGCAACAAAAAATTATGTACTTGGTGATAGATTAGAAGTTATTGGATCATTTCTAGGCGGTCTTGATGAAACTAATGATGCCGGAATTAATATTACTGGTATAGGTGTAGGCGGAACAATTACTACACTTACTATTGATGGTGCGGCACCTGATGCTTCACAAACGTATGTTGATCCAGCGTATACTACAAATTCAAGTGCTGGAGCAGATGCTTCATTCACTATAACAAGACTAGACGTAGCTTATTCGGCTTTAATTGTTGTTCCAGGATCAGGTTATTTGGCCGCAGAATTCTTTGATATTGATGGTGCTTTATTAGGTGGTTCAACAGGAACAAACGATTGTCGAGTTACAGTTGCAACAGTTGGTGGATCAGGTGAAATTTTAACTGTTACAGTAAGTGGTACAGCATTAGACCAACAAACTTATTATGGAATCAGCCAAGTATTAGGCCAGGCTGTTATGAAAATTGGTGCAGGTGCTACTTGGAATGTAATATTAAGTGGTGGTGCTTTTACAGTAACTAATGCGAATCCAGGAACAGATTATAATGCATCACAAGAACTTAAAGTTCTTGGTACACAAATGGGCGGAGTAAGTCCAACTAATGATTTAACAATTACAATTACTGGTGTTTCAGGTACAGGCGGAATTACTACTTTTAGTCATAGTGGTACAGCACCTGGTGGAACTGCTAGTTATACTGATATTGGCGGAACAAACTTACCTAATTCAGGTACTTTAGCAACATTTGATGTTGTACGAAGCTCAGGAACATATAATTCTATTCTTATAAATGACGACGGTGTTAACTATGTCGACGGTAATAAAATTAAAATTTTAGGAACATCTTTAGGCGGAGTTGATGTAACTAATGACCTTATTATTACTATTACTGGTGCAACAACAGATGGTAGTATAACTAGTATTACAGGAATAGGAACAGCTCTTACAGGAACAGTTGTTCAAACGTATTCATCACTTACTATGTCTGAAGCAACAACTGTAGCTGTCGCGCCGAATAGTACAATTGCATTTGCGGCGTTGGCTACTGCTGAAATTACATTTGGTACTGCTCACGGATTAGTTCCAGGTGATTCATTTATTATAACCATAGCTAGTGATAGTGGATCAAATAATCATACACTTTGTGAAGGACCTTTCTTTGCACAGCAAGTTCCAACAATTTATAAACTTAGATACCAATGTAGAGCACCAGGAACAATTGGTGATGTTGACGATATTGTTGGAAACATTTATCCAAGACCAGATTCGTTCTTTGTACATAGACCATATGATGGTGGTGTTATGTTAGGAACAGGTGGACCACAACACGGTGCACAGGCAATTAGACAAAGTAAAAAATATATTAGATACCAATCAGGTAAAGGTATTATGTATACAACAGGTGCCTTATTTGCACCAAGTTACGATTTGCTTAATGTAGTAGCAAATGGACTTGAAATTGGATCATTTATTACTGTTACTACAGATGATGTTGACCATGGACTACAAATTGGTGGACGTATTAGATTACTCGGAATTGAAACTCCAGGATTCAATGGTGACTATACCGTTGCATCTATTACATCAGAACGTGTATTTAAAGTTGTTGCTGATTTTAAATTAGGTGCTTTAATACCAACATTAAGTGCAAGAGCTCAAGTTTCATTACTTACATGGCACGGTGCAACTGTACGTTCAGGTGCATTTGATGATCAAAACGGTATCTTTATAGAATATGATGGTGCAAACTTTACTTGTGTACAACGTACTGGAACACTACAATTAGCAGGTGTAGTAAGTATGGCTGTTGACAGTAACTTATGTACTGGAGTAGGAACAAGATTTAGAGATCAAATTAAAGCAGGTGATAGAATTATTATTAAAGGAATGACTCACGTTATTTCTCAAATTACAGATGATACAAATATGTTTGTTACACCTGACTTTCGCGGTGTAACTCCAGCATCAGCTTGTAAGATATGTTTGGTTTATGATAAGAAAACTAAACAAGATGAATTTAATAGAGATAAACTTGACGGCAAAGGTAGTAGTGGATATATTGTTGATGTATCTAAGATGCAGATGATGGGAATCCAATACAGTTGGTACGGTGCAGGATTTATTGACTGGATGTTACGTGGTGATAATGGTGAGTTTGCATTCTTCCATAGAATGAGAAACAGTAATATAAACACAGAAGCATTTATGCGTACTGGTAATATGCCAGTTAGGTATGAAATTACTAACGAAGGACCAAATGGTAAACTTGCAAAAGATATTGATGATAACCAAACATCTATTCCACTAACAGATGCAAAATATTTTCCAAGTAGTGGAACAGTATATATTGATGGTGAAATGATTGGATTTACAGGTGTTGTAGGTGATACACTTACAGGATGTACTAGAGCGGCACCAATGTCAAATTATGCATCAGGAGCCAACAGAACATATACAGCAGGTATTGCCGAGCCACATACAGCAAAAACCGGTGTGCCACTAATTAGTAATACTATATCACCAATTATATCACACTGGGGATCAGCGTTCTTAACAGATGGCGGGTTTGATACTGATCGTGGTTACATCTTCTCATACGCATCAACTGGTAACGAAATTAGTACAACAAGAAATACAGTTTTCATGCTTAGACTAGCACCTAGTGTTTCTAACGCTATTGTTGGTGACTTAGGAGAACGTGAACTACTTAACAGAGCCCAGTTGCTACTTGAAGGTGTTGAAGTTACATCAGATACAAGTACAGGTGGTATTGTTGTTGAAGGTGTGTTGAATCCACAAAACTATCCACTTGATCCAGGTAACATTGGTTGGGGTGGATTATCAGGACTAGCGGCAGGTGGACAACCTAGCTTTGCACAGGTGGCACCAGGTGGATCTGTTACATGGAGTACAGGTGCTACACAGGTAGTTAGAAATGCAACTACAACATCACAATTATCAGCGTCAGCTGATTCATTGTATAATAGAACTTATCCTACAACATATCACTATTTCTCAACTACAGAATGGGATGGTTTAGATGATAATGTTGTTTCTGGTACAGAAATTATTGCAACAGGTAGTCCAAGTTCAGGCGCTTCAGACTTTCCAGCAGGAACAACAATTTACGACATTTATGAAGAAACTTGGTATAACAGGGTACGTATTAGAACTACTAATAATAACCATAGTCCAATTACTGCTGGTGAAGCCATTACATTTGGTATTGGTGGTGATTTAACTTATACTAACTATTTGTACTTTACAAAAACAAGTTGGGAAACAACTCAAGCAGTTTCTGGTACAGAAGTAAGTGATGCAAAATTTCCGGCAGGTACTGCGGTATCAAATGTTCAAGGACCATTAGAATTTAGTGGAACAGAATACTATAAAGTAACGTTTTCACAAACGTCAATTGCAACTGTAACTGCTGGTGCCAATGTAGGGTTCTTATTTGGACAACCACCGTATGCACAGCCAGGTGAAACTGTATTTTCGTTTATTGCAAACCCAGGTGAACTTGCAAACTTAGACTTAACAGGATTGAAAGAATTAACGAATACTACATTAGGTGGACGAGGAACTTATCCTAACGGTCCTGATGTATTAGCAATTAATGTTTATAAGACGTCGGGTGCGGCAGTTAACGCAAACCTTATTCTAAGGTGGGGCGAAGCTCAAGCCTAAAAGTTAAAAGCAATTGTTGAACGTATTACACCTTCTTGGCTAGGTAATACTGTATGCTTTAAGTATGAAGGAAACATTAACATTCTTCCTTTAATAGGTTGGTATACACTTCCTTGCCAAGACCATATAGCATTAATATCATAATCTTGTGAATATTCAGTAAATGGATTAGGAGTTTTAAACATTAAACCTCCGGCGTGTTCGTTTGCTCTAACCCAGTATATTCCAGAAATACGTCCTATACCATGTTCATGTTCATTGTGATGATCGTTTTCAATATAATCTTGCACCCAATATTCGAATTCATTTAAATTATTTTTTATTTGTCTATTAATTGCTTTGTAATTACAACCTTCTTGATATAGGTCTTTACAGTCACGTATCTCACGCCATAACTCAGGAAGCTCTTTTGGTAAGTCTGCTATTATTTTTTCAGGTTCAAAATAATCTGTAGAGTGCGGAGCAGGGCCTTCACGAGAAGGCATCTTATCTAAATTTTTAACTACAACTTCTTCTACTTTATCAGCTACATCAGGTTGTACATCATGAATTAATAATCCTACAGGAAACAACGGTTCTATATGCATTAAATAACCTTTGCAGTAGTTTGTGAAGTTGCATCACTAATTGTCGGGTTAACACCAGTATCTTTATCCATGACTTGACTATCTCCAGGTATAACACGATAATTATCTTCAACTGAATCAGCTGTACTAACTTCAGTTATACTACCTGGTTCTATGCATACTAATTGATGAGGTTGTAAAGGTGGATTATGCCAAGTGCTTCCTGCTACTAAATCTTTTTGCAAAAGCTGGGCAGTTGTAGTATCAATCCAAAGTAATTTAAATTGACCATCATTAACAAACCATGTTTCATCTTTTTCTTTATGAAAATGCATAGAAAATTTTGCTTCACGCTTTTCAAAAACTAAAATTTTGCCACAATACTTTTCAGTAGAAGCCCAGATTAATTCATAGCCCCAACCCTTTTCTACTTTACCTTTCAATTGCGTCATAATATAAAATGCTCCACTGGTCTAAATTTATGTTCACCTATAGTATTACTTAACTTTTCTATGTTTGCTTTAGTATAATATTGGTATTGAAGTCTTAACTCATCTGGTACTGGAATCTCTATAACTTCAGCACTATATTTTTTAGCCATTAAATCTGCTATATGTCTAAATGATGTTGCTTTTCCTGTACCAATATTCCAAATATCTGTTGAATCAACTGTTAAAAACTTTACCAAAATATCACATACATCGCCAACATGAATAAAATCTCTATAAATGTCTTGACTACCTTCAAATACTTTTATCTTTCCAGTCTCAATTGCTTGTTTTTTAAACTTATGAAAGACACTCATTTGGTCACCTTTATGATCTTCTCCTGGTCCATATACATTAAAAAATCTAAAACCTTGAACATTAATTTGGTATTCAGTTACTGACTTAACAAATCTATCAAATAAGTACTTGCTCCAAGCATATGGCGACTGTGGTGCTACAGGTGAGTTTTCTTTAAACTCTTTACCGTTTCCGTACACGCTGGCACTTGAAGCATACATAAATGTTACACCAGACATATCACATAATTCTAACATTTTAATACTAAACTCATAATTTTGTTTTAAAACTTTATCAATATCTGTTTCTGTTGTGTCACTAATTGCTCCTAAATGAATTACTCTATCATATTCTTTTGGATCTGGAAAACGATTTTCACGATAATCATATCCTTCTATTGTATGCCCTTTATAGTCAAGATAAGAAGCTAAATTTTTACCTATAAACCCATTTGGACCTGTAATTAAAATTCTCATATATTGTTCGGTTCTATTTTTATCCAAGACATACTGCCTTGTCCTGTATTATTTTTATCTTGTCTTCTTATAGTTGTCAAAGAAAAATTATGCCCTTCAATAAACTTTTTATGCATTAATAAAAAGTTAGGTATATTATTTTCATTTAACTTATTAACTAAAAGTTTTGTGTAATAAAACCCTTCAAGATAATTACCTAATCCATCTATAAAAATAGACGAATAATCATTTATACTGGACAAAGCCCATGTTATTAATTTTTCAATAGTAACAACCTCTCTATCAAAATCAGAAAATACACAATCGACATTACTAATTGTTCTAAACCCTATTTCTTGGTTCAACAAAGTAAAATGATTTTGTATTTCTATTTTTTCAGCCATAGAATTAATAAACTCTGAATAAGTTTCACCAACTTGAGATACATATTCCATACCATTATCAATGGTTATACATTTACCTACTCCATTTTCTTTCATTGCAGATGCAACGGCAAACGCAGTACAACCTAGTCCAGTGCCAAACTCTACAAAAGTGTTATAATGTTTCATTTTAGTTAATGCATAAAAAAATAGTGAACTATCTTTAGTATTATATGCATCTCCAAAACGTTCTAAGTGAGTTAGTAATTCTAAGTTCATTGTTTAATTTTCTTTATTAATTCTGTTGTTGAATGTCCTTCTACTTTTGGAAATATAATAACATTAGCTAGTTCATGTCCTACAGTTGTTTCAACAGTATAGTCACCACCTTTTACAATAACATCAGGATTAACTTTCTTGATAGCATTTAATGGTGTATCGTCATCAAAGATTACAACGGCATCTACCCATGGTAATATTTGTAATTGTTCAAGTCGTTTATCTTGATCATTAATTGGTCTATCATCACCTTTTAATTTTTTAACACTAGTATCACTATTAATTCCAACAATTAATTTTTTACCTTGCTTTTTTGCAAACTTTAAAAGTTCCATATGACCCGTATGCAATATATCAAATACTCCATTAGTCCATACTATACCACGATTTAAATCTGCAGGTGTAACTGGAACTACACCACGCTTTTCTACGCTACGAGTGGCGGCATAACAAGCAAGTTCACAAGCATGAGGTATATCTATACCCTTATTAAATGCATGAACAATAACTGCTAAAACAATATCTCCAGCACCTGTAACATCTGCTACTTCTTTTGTATCTTCTTTAAAATAATTATATTCACCATCTGTATTTAAAACATGAATTCCATTAGCACCATCAGTTACGACTAACCAAGTCCAATAATGATCTCGCATATATTCTAATGCATTAGTTTTATTATATTTGCCATTCCATTTTTCATATTCTTTCATATTAGGTTTAACTAAAAATGCAGAATCATAAAATCGTGCGTCTTGTTTTGGATCAACAAATATTTTGGTATTAAAAACATCTGCTTTAACTATTAACTCATAAACAGTATCTTCAGTAACGCTTCCTTTATTGTAATCACTAATTATAACAATATCATTATCTTTGTAATTCGTTTTTAGTCGTTGCCACGCTTCATCTCCATGATGTGTTGTTTCTTTATCCCAACGTAAAAGATGTTGTCCTGTATTTCCTACTAATCTTGTTTTGGTTGTTGTAGTTTCAGAATCATTAGTTAAATTAACATCTATATTTGTATATGCTAATAGCTTAAGAATACGAAGACCTTCTTTATCCTTACCTATTGATCCATATAATTCTACATCATCATCAAGATGCTTTAAGTTAACTGCTAAATTGGCGGCTCCGCCTAAATTAAATTTTTGATGCTTTTCATTTAAAACTAAAACATCTGCTTCCGGCGATACTCTTTCAGCAGTCCCAATAATCCATCGATCAAGCATAATATCGCCATATACTTTAATCATTTTTTTCCATCAACGATACTAATTTAAATACTGTTTCTAATTTTGTTAAATTTGCTTTATTTTGTAATGTATTACGTAGCCCTTGATGTAATGGTTTGGGCCAATTATTAAAACTTACCCAAGCATATCCATTATGCTCTTCATTTAATTTTGGAATAAATTCATTTTTTACAACACAAAGATAGGTATGGAAATTAAATTTATCATCTCTACTAACAAATGTTTCTAAAGGAATAGACTTTACGAGTTCAGGAAGAGACCCGAGTTCTTCTTTTATTTCTCTTTGTAATGCTTGAAATGGAATTTCTTCACTTTCATTAGTACCACCAACAAGACCCCAAACGTTATTTTGTTTACTTTGGACTCTATGTAAAAATAAAAATCTTTGTGTATCTAATGTGTAAAAGAGAGCACCACTACATATTATATTAGCCATACTAATAATTATGCTAAAGTGCTAGTCGCCAAGTGCCTTCCCGGTATTCACCTTCGAAGCTTAATGTCCATGCTGTACCGTCCCATTTATATTGGATACCGGTATTAAGGTTGGTTGTATATTTGATATCTACAGTTGAATCAGATCCATCATTATCACTAGCATTGAATACAATAGTCCACACATTACCATCCCATTCGATTATATCATTTTCTGATGCAATGAAATCATCACCAGCTGTACTTTTCCAAGCATCTGCACCATCTTGGTTTACCTCAGCACCAATATCACCTAATAATAAGATTCTAATACCACTTACTTTAACATCTGTAGGATTGGTTCTTGTTGGATCAATTATATAATCAATAGTTCCTTTAGTAATTGCTGGTCCGTCAAATACTGAATTAGTTGGAATAGTATCTGTATCCCAGTTTACAATAAGTTGTGTTTCGTCTAATTCATTAAGTGCAAATGTTCCTATAACACTTCCTAAATCTAACCTGCTTAAATAAATTTTACTTAATCCTGCTATGTACTCTCCAGGTAATACATCTAAAACTATACGCCAATTTAATTCACCAGCAATACCTTTGTCACCTAATACAACAATATTATTAGTTACTATTATATCATAATCTTTAAATGTAGTAATTGCTAATGAAGTTGTATCAGTTCTACTAGCTGTTCCATGTTTCTCAGTATCAACTGTTGTGTCATCATCACCTTTAACATCTTGTCCTGGTGAGTCATCGTGTTTTACAAGTTCAGGTGTTGCTGAACCTAAATTAATTGTACCTTGGCTTTCATCAAAAATACTCATTACAATAGCTGTTATAACACCTAACTTTTTAACCTTAGCAGGAGGTGATAACCAAATAGGAGTACTAAACCCTAGTTGTCCAACATCAATCATACTTTCTGTACCTATAGGAATACTTCTAGTTGAGAACTGAATGTTTTCTAAATCTACTACACTTAAACTAGTCCAGTCAATATAATTATCAGTTGTTTGAATTTCTAAACTTGGGTTAAACAAAGTTAATATTTGTTCTATTATTTGTAATTTTTGTTCTGTATTAGTTGACCAAATATCACAATTTATACCTAACTTAAATGGTGTTGGTGCTAATCGTTCTACGGTGTAATTTTGTCCTTGCGTATTTAAATATTCATTATTTTCACTATCATATGTACGTTCACGTAAATGAATTTTACCTATATACGATGCATCTATAGTTCTTTGTCTATCCATTTCTAAAGTAGTTACATAAACACTTATTCTAGGAGCACTAGGTATTTTATTTTCACTATTATCACGTATGATATGACCAACCTGACGGGTGATGTCGCCATACATTACAGGTATTTGTGTTAAGTTACCCTTGCCATCTTTATAAGAAAAGTTACTAAACAACCTTATAAGCTGAGTAATGTAACGTCTTATTTGACCATCGTAAAAATGTTGCATTAATTATCTGCCTTCGGTTTAATTGCTTTAGACAATGGTTGACGTTCTTGAACAACCTGACCGCCTATCTCTGCTTCTCCAGTATTATTAATAAATCCAGTTTTTAGTGTAGCTCTTGTGTCTGTATTAGTTAATGTCATACGTACTGAGTCTTCCATCTTAATCCATCTGCCTCCATCATATCTAAATAATCTATTAGGTAAGAAATCTGTTCTTAAGAAATAATCACCTTTAATTTGTTGTGTTGGAAATCCTATACCATGACCAAACGCTTCTCCGTTTGGTGCTATTCCATCACCTAATAAGTAACCATCATAACCATTTCGTTCAGGTGTTTGGTTAACTCTGTCTGCTAACAATCCAGCCTGTGAAGCATCTAATGTATCAATGTCTGTTGTAACAAGTTCTGGTTTACCATCTTTATCAACTTGTAATGTATATAAATGTTGTGTTTCATATCCTGACTTAGGTGCATCAGCTTCTGCTTGGGAAACTACCGCCTCATTAATTTGCATTTCTTGTTCATAAGTAGACAATACATCACGTAATGTATTAGCTGATCCTTCTTCTGCTGGTAGGTCAAGTATTTCTTTAAACTCTTGACTATCTACAATTTGTTTCATTTTTACACGATACAAATGTGGATACCAAGTTTGGCTAAATCCTTCTGCCGCTCTATTAACATCTTCAACAACATAAAAACGTTTTAGTGCAAGACTAAAGTCGTTAAGTGCATGGGGATCTTTTAAGTGAGGTAATTCTATTACATCACCTGACATAATTTTTCTACCTAATGTTTTAACACTATCATTAATATGCACAGTCATAAACAATGTATCATTTTGTAAAAATAAACCAAATTGACTCATATCAAAGTCAATGTCTTGTACATTGTAAATACCTCTAGTATGATAAATGTCAGGATCATACTTTCTATCCCTATTTTCAAGGAATAGCATATCTTGTATATTTGTTTCTTTTACCGCATCATAGCGAGGTTGGTCAGCTGTAGCATCTGCTTCTTCAGGATTTTGTGGTCCTAAATACTTGTGAATAAAAACGTCAGTTCCACCGACTTGAAACATCTCCCCAATGTGCTTATCTAGGAAGACATAATCGTCACCGCGTTCGGGCTTATATAGTGTTAGTCTAGGCATCGTAACAGTATTTATTCGATGTCGGTATACGATAAATACATATGGAGAGCATACAATATGAGCGATTTAGCTACACAAAAACAAGAAGTATTTGACTATGTAAACCTATCATTAGGTGGGGGTATGGTTGATGTTGAGCTAGACCCAGCTCATTATGAAGAAGCCCTTAAAAAGGCCTTTGCTAAATTTAGACAACGATCTGATAATTCTGTTGAAGAATCGTATTTGTTTTTACCAACAGTAGTTGATCAAAATACTTATATTTTACCAGAAGAAGTGGTTGAAGTTAGACGTATACATAGACGGTCAATTGGATCACGTACTGGTGGTGGTGATGGCGGCACATTATTTGAACCTTTTAATTTAGCATATACAAATACCTATCTATTAGCAAGTACAAATATGGGTGGATTAGCTACATATGAATTATTTGCAGGGTATCAAGAACTTGTTGGAAGAATGTTTGGTAGTTTTATTGAATTTAAATGGAACACTACTACTAAAGAATTAACAATATTACAACGTCCTCGTGCTGAAGAAGAATTACTATTATATGCTTATAATTTCCGTCCAGATAGCCAATTATTAAAAGACTATCTAGCTGTACAATGGTTAAAAGATTATACACTTGCTACTTGTAAATATATGCTTGGTGAAGCACGAAGCAAATTTGCCACAGTAGCTGGTCCACAAGGTGGTACATCACTTAATGGTGATGCTCTAAAAGCCGAAGCTATTGCTGAAATACAGCAACTTGATGAAGAACTTAAATTACAAGTTGCAGGTGGGCAAGGTTACGGCTTCTCAATTGGTTAAAATTACACTTGACATTTAACTAAATTCCTCGTATAATATAAACATAATATGAGGAATAATCAAATGGTAATTGGAATCTGTGGGCTTATTAGCTCGGGTAAAGATACAATAGCGGATTATTTAATTAAAGAGCATAACTTCCAAAAAATTTCATTTGCAGATAAGCTAAAAGATAGTGTAGCGGCTATGTTTAATTGGGACCGTGAATTACTTGACGGCAAAACTGTTGAAAGCAGAGAATGGCGTGAAACAGTCGATACTTACTGGACTAATGAAATAGGACGTGAAATCACACCTAGACTAGTATTACAATTATTTGGTACAGAATGTATGCGTAACGGATTTTATGATGGTATATGGGTTAGTTTAACTAAGAAGAAAATACTAGATAATCCAGATACTAACTATGTTATTCCAGATACACGCTTCCCAAATGAAGCTAAAATGTTGTATGAAATCAACGGAGAAGTTTGGCGTGTCAAACGTGGAAAAGATCCAGCTTGGTTTAGTGAATATCAAGAATTAGGTGTTGAACCTACCAACCAACACCCTAGTGAATGGGCTTGGGCACAAACTAAATTTAAACATATTATTGATAATAACGGTACTATTCCTGAACTTAAAAGTCAGGTACTAAATCTCCTTGTTTCCAAGTAATACCTTCTTTATATAAAATCTTACTACAATTTGCACAAACAGTTTTTAAGTTTGATGTGCGAACATTATTAAGATTTCCATCTACATAATAAACATGAAATTGTTCTTTATGTTTACTACGAAACGCACACTTATCACAAACAGTTTTTTTAATGTAACCAGCTAACGCCCACTTCGATGGTCCACGTTCTTTGCCTCCATGTTTAGCACAGTTCTCACAAAGGCTCCGATAATAAGGAACTCCTTTCTTATAATAATTAAGTGCTACCGGCTTTTTACCGCATTTGCATAAAGGTCTCATGATAGTATTTATACCTCCCCTTTTCACTTCCCTTTTCAAGACTATTTTTGCGGTGTATTGAGACCCGTTTTTGGAGAATTGATATAAATACTAGCAACGAGATGACTATGTCCAACGGGAGAACATACAATGGCTAATTTAGTATCACCAGGCGTACAAGTTCAAGTTATAGACGAAAGTTTCTATACACCAGCTGAACCGGGTACAGTACCTATGATATTCTTTGTATCTGCACAAGATAAGGCAAATGGTGCAGGAACAGGAACAGCGACAGGTACCACACAAAAACAAGCAGGAACACCTTTCTTGCTAACATCACAAAGAGAATTAACAGAAACATTTGGAGATCCAAGTTTCTATACAGATACAAATAACAATCCAATTAATGGCAGTGAGCTTAACGAATACGGATTACAAGCGGCTTATTCATACCTAGGTGTGAGTAACAGAGCATGGGTAACAAGAGCTGACGTTAACACTACAGAATTACTTGCAACGGCAACTGAGCCGGCGGCAGATCCTGCAGATGGAACATTTTGGTTTGATACAGGAAATACTTTATGGGGCATTTTTGAATGGAACGCTAACGCGGCTACTGTCACTGGTGGACAGACATTTACTAATAAAATACCTTATGTAATAACAGACGAAACTAAAGTAACATCAGGCGTACCTAAGACATCCGTTGGTCAAGTAGGAGATTACGCCGTTGTTGCAACAACTACATTAAACAAAATATTTTACAAAAACACAGGAGGTGTTTGGGTACAATTAGGAACAACTAATTGGGTTTCAGCACATCCGACAGTAACAGGAACAGAAAGCAATCCAACTATTACAAACACAGCTAGTATGAGTGTTAATGCTACAGTTGTAACTTCAGGTGGAACAGCTTTAGCTGATGTTGTAAGTGCTCTTAACGGAGCAAGTATTGCCGGTGTAACTTCAGCGGTTGTTGATGGTAAATTTGAAATTTACTCAACAGGCGTAGATGTTGTATTAGCAACAAACAGTTCAACATTACTTTCAGAAATTGGTTTAACAGCTGGAACATTTAAAGCACCAGCATTACAAATTACACCGCATACTGACGTACCAGAATTTAAATTGTCTGATACTGCACCAAGACCAACAGGGTCTATTTGGATTAAAACTACACAACCTAACTTAGGTGCTCGTTTTAGAGTTAAGAAATTTAACGGAACGACTAATCTTTGGGAAGATGTTGTAGCACCAATGTACAGTACTAATCATTCAGCATTGTTTAACTTAGACAAAGCTGGTGGCGGAGTTAATCTAGCAGTAGGTACTTTATTTGTTAATTACAATAACGCTGAAGTTAGTCCAATTTTAGCAGATTTTAAAATTCATAGACGTATTTCTACAGGAAACACAACTATTACAAGTGATATAATTGCCGCTCAACTTACAGCGAACACTTATGCATTTAATATCCAAGAGTCTATTGTTGGACAAGAAGCTCTAGGAGCAGATGTAACAGTTAGTGTTACAACTACAGCGGCATCAAGTGATGCTGACGAAATTGCAGGTGCAATTAACTCAGCAGGATTTACTAACGTTGAAGCTTCAGTAGATGCTTCAAATAGAATTGTTATTTCACATAATGATGGTGGTGAATTCCGTATTGAAGATACCGGTGGCGTACTTACCTTAGCTGGATATATAGCTTATGTAGATACTACAACAGGTACACCTAACTTGTATGCGGCGCCAACAGGCGACAGTACACACAGTTTAGTTGCAAGTAACTGGCAAGTATTAACTTATACAGCAGGATCAGATGCACCAACTGCCTTAACAACAGATAACAGATTATGGTACAGTTCAATTGTTGACGAAGTTGACATGATGGTCCACAATGGTACTACTTGGGTAGGATATCAAGATTCGACTAGCCCGTTTTATGCGGTTGCGTCAGCTGATAAAACTGACCCAGCTGGTCCGATTGTAGCGGCAACAGAGCCAACTGTACAATCAGATGGTACTGCACTTAAAAATGGTGACCTTTGGATTTCAACAGCAGATGTTGAAAACTATCCACAAATTTACAAATATAACGGATCTACTTTAAAGTTTGTTTTAATTGATTCAAGTGATCAAACAACTGAAGATGGCGTTTTATTTGCAGATGCACGTTACAATACAGCAGGTGCTAATTCAGATAAAGACGGAACTATTGCGGCACTATTAGTAAGTAACTTTATTGATACTGACGCTCCAGATCCAGCACTATATCCAAAAGGTATGTTGCTTTATAATCTACGTAGAAGTGGTTTTAATGTTAAAAAGTTTGTTCGTAACTATGTTAACACATCTACAGACAATATTAGATTTGGCGACGAATCACAAGATGCCTACTATGCACACCGTTGGGTTACTGAATCAGCTAACCAACCAAATGGTGCAGGTAGCTTTGGACGTAAAGCACAACGTAAAGTTGTTGTACAAGGACTTCAAGCACTAGTAAATAGCAACCAGAAAATTAGAGATGATGAATCAAGGTTGTTTAACTTAATGGCTTGTCCTGGATATCCAGAACTAATTGGTGAAATGGTTACATTAAACTATGATAGAAGCCTAAGTGCATTTATTATAGGTGACTCACCGTTTAGGTTAACACCGGATGCAACTTCACTTAACAACTGGGGCAAAAATACAGCTCTAGCAGTTGAAGATAATGACGATGGGCTTGTTACTTTTGATGAATACTTAGGTGTATTTTATCCAAGTTTATTCACAAGTGACAACGCAGGTAACAACGTAGTTGTTCCACCAAGTCATGCAACATTAAGAACATTTGCATTAAGCGATCAAGTTTCGTTTCCATGGTTTGCACCAGCAGGAACAAGACGTGGTGGCATTACAAACGCAAGTGCGGCAGGTTACATTGACAACGAAGGTGAATTTGTAAGTACTGCACTTAATGAAGGGCAACGTGACACGTTATATAGCAACGCTATTAACCCAATTACGTTCCTAACAGGAGCAGGGTTAGTAATCTTTGGACAAAAGACAAGAGCCAAGAATGCATCGGCACTTGATAGAATTAACGTAGCACGTCTAGTAATTTACTTACGTGGGCAACTTAAAAAACTTGCTAAACCTTATATCTTTGAACCAAATGATAAGATTACGCGAGACGAAATTAAGGCGCAAACTGATACTTTGCTACTTGAACTAGTTGGTCAAAGAGCACTTTATGACTTCTTAGTTGTGTGTGATGAATCAAACAACACTCCAGCTAGAATCGATCGTAATGAGCTTTATTTAGATATTGCCATAGAGCCAGTGAAAGCAGTTGAATTTATTTACATTCCACTAAGGCTTAAAAATACTGGTGAAATAGCGGGACTGTAAAATGATAAATACTATTAACGAGGAGATATTATAATGAGCATTTCGACATTATCAAAACTTACAGTACCTTTAGATTCAAGTGCATCAGCGTCGAATCAAGGGCTGTTAATGCCGAAACTCCAATATCGCTTTAGGGTGACATTGGAAAATTTCGGAGTATCAACGCCAACAACAGAGTTGACTAAACAGGTAGTTGATATAACAAGACCTAACGTGTCTTTTGAACAGATCACCGTAGACGTGTATAACTCTAAAGTATTCCTAGCAGGAAAACATACTTGGGAGCCAATTACACTTAATTTACGTGAAGATGTTTCAAATAACGTACAAAAATTAGTTGGTGAACAACTACAGAAACAATTTGATTTCTTTGAACAATCAAGTGCGGCTTCAGGAAGCGATTACAAATTCGTAACTAGAATTGAAATTTTAGACGGTGGTAATGGTGCAAATGCGGCAGGTGTACTTGAAACATTCGAACTTTATGGTTGTTATTGTGAAAGTGCTAACTACAATACATTAGCATACGCAACAAACGATCCAGTAACAGTTGCATTATCAATTAGATATGATAACGCAATACAAACACCACAAGGTACAGGTATTGGTACAGCAGTTGGTAGAGCAGTTAATACTGCTATTACTGGTGGTGGATCTTCATAATATAATACCACAATATAATATTTCCGAGTAAAGGGGGGTCTTTTTAGGCCCCTTTTTTCTTTTTAAATACCCACTTATTTTCCTAGATAAATAATAGTATGGCATTCAAATTTAAAGGATTTTTAGATAACTTATTAGGAGGGGCTACAAACCCTAAGGGTAACCTTGCTGACTGGGCCCACGCACGAGCATTATATACTAATGACGATCATCGTCTTGCTCCTAAACAGAAGTTTCTATACCATGTAACTTTTAATTTAAGTCCTGTAGCAGTTAAAGTAATTCCAGAAATACAAACAAGAGAAATTAATATGCTTGTTAAATCTGTAGACTTGCCCAAGTATAATATAACAACTAACTTAAAACACCAATACAATCAAAAACGTAATTTACAAACAAGATTAGATTATGATCCTATTAATATAACTTTCCATGATGACAACTTTGGTCAAACAACTGGGATGTGGGAAGCATATTATAAGTATTATTTCAAAGACGGAAATTATGGAAGAACTGCTGGTGGGCATCCAGAAGGTCGTGCCGCCGCTTATAATAGAGGGAATACATATCTAGGTGAAACATTAAACGGTTTTCGTTATGGTATGGACAATGACAGTTACTATAACTTTTTTGAAAGTATTCAAATTTGGCAAATGTCTAGACGAAGATATACTTGTTTTACATTAGTTAATCCATTGATTCAAAGTTGGCAACATGATACAATGGAAAACTCTGCAAGTGATCCTGTACAAAGTACAATGCAAGTTTTATACGAAACTGTATGGTACGGTCGCGGAGCAGTTACAGATAATATAGCACCTAAGGGATTCGGATCAGAATCGGGACACTATGATACAACTCCAAGTCCACTAACAATAGAAGGTGGAGGTACATCTAGTTTCTTTGGTCAAGGCGGTGTAGCAGAAGGTGGATTAGGTGTACTTGGAGACATTACAAGTGGAAATGCATTTAAAAGTCCAACTTCTTTTCTTGGTACTGTACTTAAAGGTGCAAACGTTTTTAAAAATGCAAAAAGTTTATCACGTGGTGGCTTACGTGAAGAAGGATTTAATATTTTAAAAGGAGCAATTGGTGGTGTTGGAAATGTTAATATTGTTGGTGGTGTTGCAAATACTCTTTTCCCGAAAAGTTCAGGAAGTTTTGGTGTTGCAAGTACTCTTACAAAAGCAATACCCGGAATAGCAATTGCTAGTAAATTATTAGGTTCGGGTCAAACTTCATCAATTGCTGAAATAGGGCTTAACTTGGTTAAAAATCCAGTCAATCTAAATGCGTTCACTTTAATTGCAAACCAGGCACAAGGTATGAAGAAACTATTGAACGACGGGGTACCGCCATTAATACAAGATCTTACTAATGTTTTTAACGCTCAACCAGAAGCAGTTAAAAATACCGCAAATAACGAAACGCTTAACCAACTTGAAACGTTAAGCAGACAACATCCAAACCTAACGTTTACATAAGGAAAAAGATATGCCAATAGTAACACCAAATCCACAACCAACTAACTTACCAAGAATTGATAAGAATGATTCTGCACAAGAAGTAAAAAACTTTTTAGATCAATATTTTACTGCTTCTATTAGTTTTCCAACGAACCAAGTTGATGCAGTTATTGGCTTTTTTGAAAATAAAGGATTTGATAAAGTTAGTTCACAAACAATCGGTACTATTCTTATGCAACAAGCTAGAATAGACGATATTAATGTATTTGAATTAATAGATACACTTAAAGGTTATGATAATCTTGAATTAAGTGGAATTGTGACTGAAGTATTAAATTATAATCGATCAAAAATTAGTACTCTAGGGTATAAAGTAGATACATCTGTTAATAAACTAGAGACAAGAAACGTATTGGTATGATATGCCTAAGTTCGCCCAAGGACGTTATACGTTAAAAAATGATAACAAGTACCTAGGTAGAAAAACTCCTTTATATAGATCAAGTTGGGAATTTGCTTTCATGCGTTTTTGTGATGAAAGTCCTTCAGTAGCAAAGTGGGCCAGTGAGTCAATTAGAATTCCTTACAAAGATCCCTTAACAGGAAAACTTACAATTTATGTTCCTGATTTTATGATTCAATATACTGATGCTAAAGGCAAAGGTCATGTTGAGGTAGTAGAAGTTAAACCCCAAAATCAAATGACTAAAGAAGGTGCTGGGCGAGACAAATATAAACAAGCCCAATATGTAAGAAATATGGCCAAATGGGAAGCCGCAAGAGCTTGGTGTAATCAACGTAAAATTTTTTTTCGTGTAATTAACGAAAATGACATATTCCATAAGCCAAAAGCGAAGCGTAAATAACGATAAATATCAACATGACACAGAAATTAGAAGAATTATTAAACTTACCTGAGTCTAAAGAGATTATAGACGAAGCGAAAAAGAAAGCAAAAGCTGAAGCAAAACAGGAACAAAAAGAAACGTTCCGTGAAATAGCTGAATTTGATAAAATTACATCCGCTTTACCTCAAGTAAAAGGACTAGGTCAATTAGCAGATACAGAACTTAATGAAGTTGCTGATAAAGCCATGTCAGCTTATGAAGATTTAATGGATCTAGGGATGAACGTCGAATCACGCTACTCAGGTCGTGTATTTGAAGTAGCTGGCCAGATGCTTAAAACTAGCCTTGATGCTAAAAATGTTAAGCTAGATAAGAAGCTAAAAATGGTTGAATTACAGCTCAGAAAAGAAAAAATGGATCGTGAAAGCACTATAGATGAGGGCAATCTAGTAAATGGTGAGGGATACGTTGTTACAGATCGCAATAGTCTACTAGAAAAACTAAAGAAGATAGATAAATAACATTATAACGGGAAACAAAGTCATGAGTAAAACATTTGTTGAACATCTAAATGAAGCAAAAAAGACGTATTCTTTTAAGGTAGGAATTGCGGGTGATTTACCTGCTAATTATCCGGATCAGCTAGAAGAAGCACTACAAAAATTTAAAGTAGAAAATATGAGCCCAGGTAAGAAAACACCTATCCAAGAACGTCCATTAGATTTTCCACAATTACAAAACACCCATGTTCACTACTATGACGTTGAACTAGCTTACCCAACAACACCACAAGTACTCCAACAGTACATAGCAATGAACTGTGGAATTCATGAGTCTTATGTTATTGTTAGAGGTGAAGGTGCACCTCAAGAAGAGTATCAAGATAAAACAAACTATGATAAAGTTTATACTCCTAGCCTAGGTACAGATTTAACAGATGCGGAAGCAGATGCACAAAAGAAAGTAGCAGGTAACAGGACTATGGACTTATTAAAAGAACTTGAAGGCGTTCGTGCAGAACGTGAAAATAAACAAGTTCCTGATGGTATAAGTGATACAGAACAAAAACATGATATGGGCGAGCCAGGGAAAACAAGTCCTGTAGGGAGCAAATAATGAAACTAGACGATGTTTATAAAAAAATAGATTCGCTTAATGAAACTCAAACGAAGGAATTAAACGAAATTGCTTCTATGAATATTTCAATGAGTGGAGATACTGCTGATGACGTAGGCAAACTTATGCAGATGATGAAACTTGCCGGCTTGAACGACGCAGGACCAGTTGGTCCAGAAATTTCAAGTCCAACAGATTGCGGGAAACCAGTTGGTGGTGATATGCCAGTAAACCCAGTACCCGGTGATGTAGAAAAATTTAGAGCACATCAAACAGACGATCCAAATATTCCTGG
>Ga0310345_10001049_pt1 | contig 33041 bp, 20 predicted proteins | sample HC15DNA20500_MG_FD_204667 | JGI IMG/M metagenome (GOLD analysis project Ga0310345, IMG submission 204667) | Marine microbial communities from station ALOHA, North Pacific Subtropical Gyre - HC15-DNA-20-500_MG | ecosystem: Environmental > Aquatic > Marine > Oceanic | place: Pacific Ocean: North... | reverse complement strand
CGCGCTCGCGCCGCGACCCCAGCGACGGGGCGCTGGGGGCCCTGCGGCTCGCGCTCGCGCTGCGCGCGAGCTGGCCGCCCGCTGCCGCGGGATCGAACGACTCGAGTGGCGCGTGCGGCGACCTCGCCGCGCTCGTCTCAGGTCAGTCGTGGAAGCGGGGGGATGCCCCGGCGCCATTATTTGCCACCTCTTGAGAGCTCGGGGACGATCTTCCCCATCCCCAAATCGAGTTTGGGGATGGGGAAGATCGTCCCCGTCGTCGTTCAGCTCTCCTCGACCAGCGCGAGCAGCTCGGGAGGGAGGTCGCCGACGCGCTGGACGCCGGACGCGGGGCGCAGCGCGTGGCTGCTGCACCACCAGGAGAGCAGCTCGGGGTACTCGAGGATGCCGGCGCGGACGTGGCGCGCGATCTCGGCGCGCTCGGCCTCGTCGGCGCGCACCGGGCCGAAGCCGCGGCGCAGGCCGTGTCGGCTGACGAGGCGCCAGATCACCTCGTCGTCGACGTCGAGGGTGGCGCCGAGGAGCGCGAACAGGAGCGCCGCCGGCTCGTCACGCTGGCGGTCGGGCGCCAGGAAGCGCGCGCGGGCGAAGACGAGGCGGCGGCTCAGACGCTGGTGCGGCTCGGGCAGCGCTTCGTGGAGATCGGCGGCGACTGCATCCCACGACATCGCGTTCAGGATGCCACGGGACGCGGCCGCCGTCGTCCGGGATTCTACCGACAGTTCGCGACCGCCGACGGCGGGTGGCCGGCGGAGATCATGGTCTGCGCGCACTGCGGGTCCACGCCGCGGCAGTTGTCGAGCCCGCTCGGCGGCCACCCGCGCGCGATCATCGCCTGGGCGCAGGTGGGCTCGACGCCCTGACAGTGGCTCAGGCCGCTCGCCGGCCAGCCGCGCCCGATGAGCGCCTCCGCGCAGTAGGGCTCGGCGCCGGCGCAGTAGCGCACCGACGACGCCGGGTGGCCGCGCTGGATGACCAGGGTGCGGCAGTCCGGGCCGGCGGGCGCGGCGGGCTGGACCGAGGGGCCGACGGTGACGACCGGCTGGCCCTGCGGGGCGCGAGCACCGGTGACCAGGAGGCGGTAGCTCGCCGACTGCCCGGCGCGGTAGCTGCCCACGAAGACGCGGTAGGTCCCCGCGGGGAAGCTGCCCTCGATGCGGGAGTTGAGGCCCTGGCCGCCGTCGTCGTCGCAGTAGACCGCGCCGTCGGCGGCCACGAGCACCAGGGTCGGGTCGCCCTCGGCGTCGGTCTCGAGGCGCAGGTAGTCGAGGTCACGGCGCACGGTGATGACGTGCTCGGGCGTGCCGCTGAAGTGCCCGCGGCAGCCGCCCGGGAGCCCGAGGCTGGACGCGTCGACGCGGCCCTCGGCCTGCCCGCGGAGCCAGCGGGCGCCGGCGCGGCGACCGAGCCGGACCGACTGGAAGCGGGCCTGGATGCGCCGTCGGGGCGCGACCTCGAAGCGGGTCACGACCTGGGGCGGGTGGTTCACGATGATCGGCCGCCGCGCCTCGGCCTCGGCCTGGGCCCGCTGGGTCCGCAGGCGCTCGACCTCGAGGCGCTCCTGGCGGTCTCGCTCGCGCGCGCGCTCCTCGGCCCGCTGGGCCTCGACCTGCCGCTGCGTCTCCGCCTGGGCGAGCTGCAGCTGGTGCTGACGGTCCCGCTCGATGGCCTCCTGGCGCTCGCGCTCCGGCCGGCCGAGCTCGTCCTGGATGGTGCCGCGCAGGCGCCGCACCCAGCTGTCGTAGTGGCGGGAGATCATCGGCACTCCGTCGCGGCCGACCTGGTAGCCCATGCCCGCGGAGTCGACGTAGGTGATGCGGTAGTCGGTGGGCGTGTAGTCGATGGCCAGCCGCAGGGTGCGGCCGCGGTGCGAGAAGCGGCCGACGATCCGGCCGGGCTGGTCGCTCTCGGTCACGAAGCGGCGCGCCTCGAGCGCCCGGATGATCGCCGCGCGGAGCTCGGCCGGGTCGGCCTGCGCCTCGAGGGCGACCGGGGTGGTCGTGTTCAGCGGGACCGCGCGCCGCCCGCAGGCGGCCAGGGTCAGGAGAGCGAAGAGCGCGACCCATCGGCCGCGAGAGATGAAGAGCTGCATGAAGGGTTCCTCCGGCTGCGCGCCATTCGTCGGCGCTCGGCCCGAGGACGCGCCCCGCCCCGGCTCGTCGCAGAAAAAAACTCCGCGACGGAGCGGCGGCCTCCGCGTCCTCGGGGCGCATTCACGGAGGAACCCATGCAGACCCGTCACTCGATCGCTCTCGCCCTCGCCGCCGTCGCGCTGCTCTTCGCCCCCGCCGCCCACGCGGAGAGCGGCCGCTACAACCTGCACCTCTCCGGGCTCGGCCCGCTGCCCGCCGCCGGCGAGGCGTCGTTCGACTGGCAGCTCGCCCAGCCCTTCGCGCTCGAGCTCCGCGCGGGCGGCGGGGTGCTCACCGACTTCTTCCAGACCACCGAGGGCCTCTTCTACGCCACGGTCGGCGCCCGGCTGCGCTTCGCCGACGATCAGTCCGGCTACCTCGACGAAGGAGGCAGCGTCGCTGGCCACTTCTGGATCGCGCCACACGTCGGTCTCCTCTTCGCCGAGAGCGGGCCCGCCTTCCTCGTCGACGGCAGCGTCGGCTACGACTTCTCCCTCTTCGCCCCGGTGTCGGTGGGGCCGTTCTTCCGCGCCGGGATCGGCGTCGGCGAGGCCTCGGTGGTCGGCTTCGTCGCCGGCGGCGTGCAGGTCTCGATCGAGATCGACCCGATCCGCGAGCCCGACACCGATCTCGACGGCGACGGGGTGATGGACCGCCGCGACCGCTGCCCGAGCAGCCCGCCCGGCCTCGCCGTCGACGCCCTCGGCTGCACCGACGAGGACCGCGACGGGGTGATCGACGACCTCGACATGTGCCCCGGGACCCCGGAGGGCGCGGACGTCGACGGGCGCGGCTGCGTGCTGCTCCCGCCCGAGCTCGTGCTCGAGGGCATCGAGTTCCGCTACGACTCGGCGGAGATCCTGCCCGGCTCGGAGCCCTCGCTCCTCCGCGCCGCCCAGGCCCTGCGCGACAACCCGGACGTGCGCGTCGAGGTCGGAGGCCACACCGACGACGTGGGCGGCCGCGCCTACAACGACGACCTGTCTCTCCAGCGGGCCACCGCGGTCCGGGACTGGCTGGTCGCGCGCGGCGTCGACCCGGCGCGCCTCGAGGTCCGCGGCTACGGGAGCGCCCAGCCCCGCGTCGAGAACGTCGACGAGGCGTCCCGGGCCCGCAACCGACGCATCGAGTTCCGGCAGCTTCCGTAGAGCGGCGGGCTTGCTGGAGGCCGGGCGGACAATACATCCTCCCGGCACCGGCCTTCGCCCGATGACCACCGCCGATGACATGAAACGCTTCCAGGGGGCGCTCGCCGCGCTCTCCCGGAGCGTGTTGAAGCGGGCGTCGACGCTCGACGAGGTGTTCGGGGAGATCACCGAGGTGATCGCCGACGCGCTGCCGGTCGAGCGGGTGGGGATCTGGCTCTTCGACGAGTCGCGCTCCGCGATCGAGCTGACCGATCTCTACGAGCGCACGTCCGGCACCCACTCGCGCGGGGTGACCCTCTCCCGGGTGGAGTACCCGCGCTACTTCGCCGCCCTCGACGCCGACCGCAGCATCGCGGCCGACGACGCGTTGAACGACCCCCGCACCTCGGAGTTCGCGCAGGACTATCTCCCGGCCTTCGGGATCGGCTCGCTGCTCGACGCGCCGGTGCGGGTCGACGGGGTCTGCGTCGGCGTCGTGTGTCACGAGCACGTGGGACCGCCGCGGAGATGGACCCCGACCGAGCGCATGTTCGCGGGCTCCGCGGCCGACATCACCGCGCTCGCGCTCGAGACCTACCGAAGGCGCCGGGCCGAGGCCGCGCTCCGGGAGCGAGAAGAGGAGCTCCGGGCGGCGCTCGAGGCCGCGCGCATGGGCACCTGGAGCTGGGACGTCGAGACCGGCGCCCTCGACTGGTCGGAGGAGGTCTCGTTCCTGTTCGGCCGCCCCGGCTGGGTGCCCACGTTCGAGGGATACCTCGAGGCGCTCCACCCGGCCGACCGCGAGGGCGTGGAGGGCTCGATCCGGGCCGCGATCGCCGGCGTCGAGGGCTACCGCGTCCAGCACCGCGTGGTGCTGCCGGATGGCACGGTGCGCTGGCTCGAGGGCCGCGGCAGCGTGGTCAGCGAGGGCGGCCGCACCCGGATGCGCGGCACGGTGGCCGACGTGACCGAGCGCGTGACGCTCGAGCAGAGCCTGCAGCAGGCCCAGCGGCTGGAGGGCCTCGGGAGGCTGGCCGGCGGCATCGCGCACGACTTCAACAACCTGCTCACGGTGATCGTGTGCGCGGCGAGCGAGCTCGAGCTGGTGCCCGACGAGCCGGCCGAGGTGACGCGCAACGGCGAGGAGATCCTCGAGGCGGCGGAGGTGGCGCGCAAGCTCACCACCAAGCTCCTCGCCTTCGCCCGCAAGCAGCCGTCGGCGGGGAGGCGGTCCAACGCGACCGAGCTGCTCCGGAGCACCGTGAGCATGCTCGAGCGCCTGGTCGGAGAGCACATCGAGGTGCGGTGCGACGTGCCCGACGACCCGCTCTGGGTCCCGGTCGACGAGAGCGCCTTCGGCCAGATCCTGGTGAACCTCGCGGTCAACGCGCGCGACGCCATGCCCTCCGGCGGCACCCTGAGCCTCTCCCTCCAGCACGACCCGGACGCGCCCGGCGGCGACCTCGGGCGGGGCGTCGCGCGGCTGCGGGTGGCGGACACCGGCGTGGGCATCGACGAGGAGGCGCTGCCGCACGTGTTCGAGCCCTTCTTCACCACCAAGGCGGAGGGCGAGGGGACGGGGCTCGGGCTCTCGATCTGCTACGGCGTCGCGCGCCAGGCCGGCGGTGACATGAGCGTACGGTCGGGCCCGGAGGGCACCGAGTTCGAGGTGACCCTGCCGGTGGTGGCCGACGAGGAGCCGGCGCTCCGCCCGAAGGCGCCGCCCGAGTCGGCCCCGGCGCCCGCGACCGCGCGTGTCCTGGTGGTCGAGGACGAGCGGCTCATCCGCGACCGCCTCGTGCGCATCCTCGAGCACGAGGGCCACGTGGTCACGGCGGTGGCGAGCGGGACCGACGCGATCGCCGCGGCGGGCGAGGCCGAGCGCATCGACCTCGTGGTCTGCGACGTGGTGGTGCCCGGCACGCACGGGGAGGCGCTCTTCCGCCGCCTGCACGAGGCGCAGCCCGCGGCGCGCATCCTCGCGATGTCCGGCTACGCCGACGAGACCGGCCGAGAGGGCGTCGATCGCTACGCCGACGCCTTCCTCGCGAAGCCCTTCTCGGCCCCCGAGCTGCTCGACCTGGCGCGCACCCTGCTGGAGCGATCGTCGCCGAGGCTTGCCCGCCCGAAGGAGGCGTGAGAGACACGGAGCGTGCTCGACGAGATCATCCGCTCGGCCGCGCAGCTCCTCGACGCGCCCGTCCAGAAGGAAGGCGACAGCTGGTTCATCGACGTGTGGGTCTTCCTCGACCCGCACGACGAGAGCGCGCAGCCGCGCCGACAGATCGTGCAGCTCTTCGGCGGCGAGTCCGGCGACCTGCTCTACCTGAGCAGCACGATCGGGCCCTACGAGGAGGGCATGGCCCTCGCCGACCTCCTCCGCGGCATGGTCGGCGCGCTCCACTGCTCGCTCCACCTCGCCAAGGGCCCGGACGGCGCCGAGTCCCTGCGGGTGGCCAGCGCGATCGAGACCGACGATCTCGAGCCCGAGCGCCTGAGCAAGCGCGTCCGAGAGGTGGCGGTCTTCGCCGACCGCTTCGAGGCCGACCTGTTCGGCCGCGACGTCGACGTGCGTTAGCAGGTCGCGCGCAGCGCGGCCTGCCCCGTGCCCATGCCCGTGCCCGTGCCCGTGCCCGCGTCGATCGAGACGACCGAGGCCTAGGATTCGAGTCTTCTCGGGCACGGGCAGGGGCACGTGCCCTGGATGGCCGCGCCGTCGCTGCCGCGACGGCTTGGCTCTCCAGGGCGCGGGGCTACGTCGCTGCCGCAACGTGCGCGTGAAGGAAGAAGACGTGAGCCAGCGCGAGCGAGAGGGACGGGATCCGGAGCCGCCGCTGGACGCGGTCGAGGCGCTCCTGCGGGCGGCCGACGTGGCCCTCGTGGAGCTGGACGCCGATCTCCGGACGGTGCGGATCACCGCCCGGGCGGAGGCGCTCTTCGGCCTCCGTGAGCCGCGCCGCCGGCGCTCGGTGGCCGAGCTGGCCCTCGAGCTGGGGGTGCCGGGGCTGACCGACGACGTCGAGGAGACGCTGCGCGACGGCGGCCCGCGGGAGCGGAAGCTGACCGACCGGAGCGGCGAGCCCCGAAAGGCGGTGACCAAGGCCATCGTGGGGCCGGAGGGCCGGACGACCGGGGTCGCGATCGTCTTCCGGGACCTCGGCGCCGAGCAGGCCTACGCGGAGGCGGAGCGCCGGCAGGACGCGCTCCTGGCCACGCTCGCCCACGAGCTGCGCAACCCGCTGGCGCCCATCCGCTCGGGCATCGAGCTGCTCTTCGACGACGACGCGGACCCCGACGCGATGGCCCTCAGCCTGGGCATCATGGCCCGGCAGGTCGCGCACCTGACCCACCTGGTGGACGACCTGGTGGACGTCTCTCGCATCCGCCAGGGTCAGCTGACCCTCCGGCGCCACCACGTGGACGTGGCCGACGCGATCCGGAGCGCGCTCGAGGCCACCCGGTCGCAGATCGAGCGGGCCGGGCACCGGCTGGAGCTGCACGCGCCCGACGAGCCGCTCGTGGTCGACGCCGACGTGACCCGGCTGGCGCAGGTCTTCACCAACCTGCTCGCGAACGCGGTGAAGTACACGCCGCCCGGCGGCCGCATCTCCATCTCGATGGGCCGGGACGGAGACGACGTCGTGGTGTCGATCGCGGACGACGGCGTCGGCATCGACGCGGACATGCTCGACGGCATCTTCCGCCTCTTCGGTCAGGGCGGCGACGGGCCGCTGCAGGGCCAGACCGGGCTCGGCGTGGGCCTCTCGCTCGCCCGCTCGCTCGTCGACATGCACGACGGCGCGATCAGCGCGAGCAGCGCCGGGGCCCATCAGGGCAGCGAGTTCACGGTGCGCCTGCCCCGCGTCGTCGAGTCGGCGCGGGCCAAGGCCGACTCCGAGCCGCCGATCCGCGAGGGCGAGATCCCGCGCCTCCGGGTGCTGGTCGTCGACGACAACCCGGACGCGATGGAGCTGCTCGCGCTCGGGCTGGTGCGGGCCGGGCACGAGGTCGAGACCGCGGCCGACGGCGAGGAGGCGGTCGAGCGCGCCGAGCGCTTCCTGCCGCACGTCGTCCTGATGGACCTCGGCATGCCGCGCCTCGACGGCCTCTCCGCCGCCAAGCTCATCCGGGCCGAGCCCTGGTCCGCGGGCATGACCCTGGTCGCGCTCACCGGCTGGGGTCAGCGCGCCGACCGCGACAAGACCCGCTCCGCCGGCTTCGACCACCACCTGGTCAAGCCCGCGAACCGCTCCGAGGTCCACGACATCCTCCGGCAGGCGGCCGCCCGCCTCCGCGAGGCGTAGCGCTCGCTCACCCGTAGTAGATGATCGCGACGATCGCGGCGCCCCAGAGGACGAGGTTCGCGATGAAGGGGACGTCCTTCAGCATCTCCTCGGTGGGGCTCTCGGCGTCGGGGCGGCTGCGGACCAGGTGCACGAAGCGCAGCACCCCGAAGAGGGTGAAGGCCGAGGTGATCGGCAGCAGATCGGTGCCGAACTGGTCGCGGGTCGCCGGGTCGAGCGTGTAGACGACGTAGGTCGCGACGGTGGCGATGCCGGTGACCCAGAGCATGCCGGTCACGACGCCCTTGCTGTAGCGCTCGAGCACCTTGCGGCTGTGGGCCGAGCCGGACTTCTCCTGCTGCACCAGCTCGTGCATGCGCTTGCCGAGCCCGAGGAAGAGGGCGAGCAGGAAGGTGACGACCAGGAGGTAGGCCGAGGGCGGCACGTCGGCGGCGAAGGAGCCGGCGAGCACCCGGAGCTCGAAGCCGAGCGCGATCGAGAGCACGTCGAGGTAGGCGACGCGCTTCATGCCGAAGCTGTAGGCGATGTTGTTGGTGAGGTAGCCGGCGAGGCTGGCCAGGAACCACACGCCGAGGAACCAGGCGCCGCCGAGGGCCACCGCGGCGAGCGCCACCATCGCGACCCGGGCCGCGCCCTCGCTGACCGCCCCGCTCGCGATCGGGCGGTTCTTCTTGACCGGGTGGGCGCGGTCCGCCTCGACGTCCACGAGGTCGTTCAGCACGTAGACGGCGCTCGCGAGGAGCGAGAAGCAGACGAAGCCGGCCCCCGCGCCGAGGACCTTCTCGGTGTCGAAGAGCTCCTGCGCGAACACCACCGGGGCGAGGACGAAGAGGTTCTTCACCCACTGGTGTGGTCGCATCGTGCGGAGGAGACCCTTCACCATGGCGCGCGCGACCATAGTACGAGGCGCCCTCCGGCGCAGCCGAACGGTGACCGTTTCTCGTGCCCGCCCAAACCGAACGGCGCGCTCGCACGTAGAACCCCCGAGGCGCCCTCCGCCGGACTCTTTCGAGGTCGACGGGCCCGAATGGTCGGGTCACCGGCGGAGGGCGCCGAGCTCCGGTCGCCCCCTGGGAACATCCGTGGTGGGTTGCTTGTCCACCCGGACCGGCGTGGGTACGGTCCCGCCTCCCTCTTTCCCGGAGCCCTCCGTGAGCCGAAGCCCGGTTCGTTTCCTCCTCGCGGCCCTGCTGTCGCTCCTCTCGATCCCGGCCGCCGCCCAGGACAACCCCTTCGAGGCCGAGCATCGGCGGCTCGAGTCCGAGGTCCGGCGCCAGGGCCGCTCGCCGCGGGCGATGCTCCCGCTGCTCGAGATGTGGCGCCGCTGGGGCGACGTCCGCCCCGAGGTCGCGATGGGGCACCTCGACCGGATCATCGGCGACCGTCGGGTGAGCGCGCCGGTGCGGGCCTACGCGCGCAACCTCCGGGCGCGGGCTCGGGTGCGCATGGGCGAGCTCGAGGCGAGCCGCGCCGAGGTGGAGGAGCTCGGCTACGTGCGGCACTGGCGGGTGATCGGCCCGTTCGACAACGAGGGCAAGACCGGCTTCGACCGCGAGTACCCGCCGGAGGCCGCGCGCATGGGCCCGGTCGACATGGACGCGCGCTACGAGGGGCGCGAGCGGCCGGTGGCGTGGCGCATGTACCCGGAGGTCACGCGCTACGGCTACGTGTCCTTCGACGCCGTCTACCGGCCGAACGCCAACGTCTGCGGCTACGCCGAGACCTTCGTCGAGTCCGAGCGCGCGCAGCCGCTCTCGCTCTGGGTCGGCGCGGGCGGCGCGGTGCGGGTGTGGTGGAACGGCGAGGTGGTGCACGAGGACGAGGCCTACCGGGTGCCGCACCCCGATCGCGCGGTGGCGATGGTCGGCGCGCACCGCGGGCTCAACCGGGTGCTGGTGAAGGCCTGCGCCACCGATCGCACCTGGGGCTTCTACCTGCGCGTGGGTGACGCGCAGGGGGGCGCGCCGAGCGGCGTGACCGTGCGCGCGACGCCGGACCCCGAGGCGGTGGCGTCGATCCAGGCCGGTCACGGGGTCTCGCGCCTGCCGCGCGCGCCGGTCGCGCCCTTCGCCGCGCTGACCGAGGCGGCGGACGGTGAGGACGCGTCGGCCCAGGCCCTCGAAGATCTCGCGCGCTTCCTGGTGCGCACCCGCTCGGACGACCCGGCCGAGGAGCGCGCCCGTCAGCTCGCGGCGCGCGCCGCCGACCGGGAGCCGACGCTGGAGCGGCTGGCCCTGGCGGCGGCCCTCGCGAACCAGCGCGGGGAGTCGATGCGCTTCGCGGCCCGCGCGAGGGAGCTGTCGGCCGACCACCCGGACGCGATCCTGCTGGAGGCGCGCATGGCGGCCGGCGGCCCGAGCCCCGAGGCGGCGCTGCCGATCCTCGAGCGGCTCCCGCGCGGCACCACCCAGCACATGCAAGGGACCGTGCTTGCCGCGGACATCCTCCGGATGCTCGGCCTGCCGGAGACGGCGCGCGCGCGGATCGAGGAGGTGGCGGCGCTCGCCCCCGGCGCGTCCAACTGGATCGCCCAGCGCGCGAGCGCGGCCGCGGCCAGCGAGCGACGCGACGCCCTGATCGCGCTCCGGCGCGAGGTGCTCGAGGCGCGCTACGACGACCTCGGCTCCCGGCGCGTCCTGATCGACGACGCGCTGACCCGCGGCGAGGAGCGCGAGGTGCTCGCTCAGCTCGACGCCTACCGCGCGCTCTCGCCGGCCTCGAGCCGCACCTACCGCATGGCGGCGAGCATCTACGAGGCGCTCGAGCAGATGGACCAGGCGTTCGCGATGTACCGCCAGGGCCTCGAGATCGCGCCCGAGGACGCCTCGCTCTACGTGGCCCACGGCCGGGCGCTGCTCCGGGCGGGGCAGCGGGACGCGGCGGCGGCGGCCTTCCGCGAGGCGCTCGCCTTCCGGCCCCAGGACCGCGCGACCCGGGAGCTGCTCGAGCAGCTCGCCCCCGAGGAGCGCATGGACGAGAGCTTCGCGCTCGACCGGGACGCGCTGCTCGCGCTCCGCGGCGAGGCCGGCGGCTACCCGCTCTCGGTGCTCTCCGACACCACCGTCAACACCGTCTTCGAGAGCGGCCTCGGCTCGTCGTTCCACCAGGTCGCGGTCCACGTGCACGACGAGGAGGGCGCGCGCCAGTGGCGCACCTACGCAATCCAGTTCGATCCCGACGTGCAGCGGGTCGACATCCGGCAGGCGCGGGTCTTCCGCGGCGGGCAGACGCTCTCGGCGGCGCGCACCTTCGAGCAGCAGCTCGGCCAGCCCTGGTACCGGATCTACTACGACACGCGCGCGCTGGTGGTGGTCTTCCCCGACCTCGAGCCGGGTGACGTGGTGGAGCTGCAGTACCGGGTCGACGACGTCGCGCCGCGCAACCTCTTCGACGACTACTACGGCGCGCTCACCTACCTGCAGCGCAGCGTCCCGGTGCGGCGCATGGAGTGGGTGCTGATCACGCCCGAGAGCCGCGCCTTCCACTTCAACGAGCCGGAGATGTCCGGGCTCGAGCATCAGCAAGAGGTCGCCGACGGCAAGCGGGTCGACCGCTACACCGTGGAGAACGTGCCGGCGCTCCATCAGGAGCCCTCGATGCCGGGCATGACCGAGGTCGCGCCCTACCTGCACGTCTCGACCTACCGCACCTGGGAGGACGTCGGCCGCTGGTACTGGGGGCTCATCCAGGACCAGCTCTACGCCGACGAGAGCCTCCGGCGCACCGTGCGCGAGGTGGTGGCCGGCGCCGAGGACACCCGCGAGAAGGTGCGCCGCATCTACGACTGGGTGATCCGGAACACGCGCTACGTCGCGCTGGAGTTCGGGATCCACGGCTTCCTGCCCTACCGCGTGCCCGACATCGTCAACCGCGGCTTCGGCGACTGCAAGGACAAGGCGTCGCTCATCTACACCATGCTCCGCGAGGCGGGCATCGACGCGCGCATCGTGCTCACCCGCACCCGGCCCAACGGCCGCATCGAGGACCTGCCGGCGTCGCTGGCCGTCTTCGACCACGCCATCGCCTACGTGCCCGAGCTCGACCTCTACCTCGACGGCACCGCCGAGTTCACCGGCATCGACGAGCTGCCGCAGATGGATCAGGGCGTGACCGTGCTCCGGGTCGGACCGGACGACGTGACCCTCACCCGCACGCCGGTGCTCGAGGCGAGCGCCAACCTGCGCAGCCGCGAGGTGACCCTCCGGCTCGACGCGGACGGCGGCGGCGAGGTCGACGTCATCGAGACGATCCGCGGCGTCGAGGCGCCCGGCTACCGCAACCGCTACCAGGCCGAGGGCCTGCGCGAGGAGCGGCTCGGGCGGGCGATGCGCGGGCTCTTCCCGGGGCTCGAGCTGAGCGAGCACGCGTTCGAGAACCTCGACGACTTCGACCGGCCGGCCTCGCTCTCGTTCGAGGGGCGGGCGCCGCAGCTGGCCGTGCGCGACGGGCGCAACCTGCGGGTCTCGCCGACCGTGCTGCACGATCTCTCGCGCAACCTCGCGCCCGCCTCCACCCGGCGGCTCCCGCTCGACCTCGGGCTGCGCTCCGCCTACCAGGAGACGCGCCGGGTGGTGCTGCCCCGCGGCTACACCGCCTCGGAGCTGCCGGAGGACGGCGCCGCGGAGTCGGAGTTCGGCCGGCTCGCGATCCGCGTCGAGCGGGACGGCCGCGAGGTGCGGGCCACGACCGAGTTCGCCCTGAACGTCGACCGGGTCTCGCCCGCGCAGTACCCCGCGTTCCGCGCCTGGGTCGAGCAGGCCGATCGGTTGCTACGCCAGCGGATCACGCTGTCTCCGGGAGGTGAGCGATGAAGCGCGCCCAGATCGCCCTGACCGTCCTGCTCGCGCTCGCCGTCGGCTGCGGCGGCGCGCGCCACGCGGCCGAGCCGACCATCGAGGACGTCCGCCGGCGCGCGATGGAGCGCCCGAACGATCCCGCCGCTCAGCGCGCCCGCGCCGAGGCGGAGCTGCTCATGCGCGGCGGCGATCCGTCGAGCGCGGCCGAGCACCTCGCGCACGCCCTGTCGATGGAGGAGGACCTCGGGCTCCGCTTCCTCGTCGCGGTCGAGCGGGAGCTCCACGGCCACCCGTCGGAGGCGCTCGACGCCTACCTCGACGTGCTCGCGCGGGCCGCGCGCTCGGACGATCCCGCGGCGCACGCCTTCGCGGAGGTGGCGGCGGCCGAGGTCGAGGCGCTCGACGACGCGGTGGCGCGTTACCCCGAGCGCGTCACCGAGGCGCTCGATCCCCTGATGGCGTCCCCGGGCGACCTCGGGGACGGCGCCCGGGCGGCGATCGGCGATCTGCTCATCGACCTCGCCTACCGGCGCGCGGATCTCGAGCGGGTCGCGGCCCTCCAGGAGGCGCAGCGCTGCGTCACCGCGTGGCGCGTCGCCGGCCCGATCGGCCCGCGGCACCTGCTCGGCTTCGATCGCGCGCTGCCGCCGGAGGAGGACGCCCGGCTCGCCGACCGCTACGACCTCGGTCCGTCGCGCGGCGTACGGGAGACCCGCGACGTGCAGGCGCGCGGCTGCAACGCGCACCTCGGGGGCGGCCCGGTCGGCGGCGCGGGCACCAGCTACGCCGAGGCGACGGTGAGCGTGCCCGAGGCGGGCCGCTGGGTGCTCCGCTTCGAGACCCCGAACGCGGCCGAGCTGCACGTGGACGGCGAGCGCGTGGCCCGGCTCGACCGGCGCGTCGAGGTGATGCCGCGGGTCAGCTACCACCCGCTCGAGCTGTCGGCGGGCGAGCACGTCATCCGGGTGAAGGTCACCAGCCGCCACCCGAACCCGGTGCTCGCGGTCAGCCTCTCCCGGACGGCGGGGGAGCCCGGCGGCGGCGCGATCGAGGGGCAGCGGCTCGTGCACGAGTACGCGCGCATCCAGCGCGCGATCAGCCGCGGCGACGTGGTCGCGGCCCGCGAGGAGGTCCGGGACCGGCTGCACGAGGACGGCTCGCCGGTGTTCCTGATCAGCGGCGCGGCGTCGGCGCTCAACGATCCCCTCCGCTCGTCGGAGGTCCGCCACGACGAGGCGCGCCGGCTGCTCACCTACGCCGCCGACCGCGACCCGAGCGCGTGGTGGCCGCGCATGACCCTCGCCCAGCTCGAGGCCAACGAGGGCCGTGACCTGGTCGCGATCGGCGCGCTGCGCGAGGCGATGGAGCGCTGGCCGGAGCTGGTGATCCTCCCGCTGCAGCTCGTCGACTACCTCGAGACCAAGGGCTGGCGCGCGCAGGCCAGCGAGGTCATCGCCGCGGCGCGCGAGGTCGTGCCCGACGCCTGCCGGCCCCGCCGCGCGGCGCTGAACGAGGCCCGTCGCCGGAGCCGGAGCGCGGACGAGCTGGAGCACGCGCGCGCGCTCGTCGAATGCGACGCCCGCTCGGACGCGCTGATGAGCGCCCACGCGCGGCGCCGCGAGTGGGACGAGGCGGCGGCGGAGCTCACCCGCCTGGCGCGCCTCGAGCCGGAGGAGAGCACCCTCGGGGAGCTCCGCGCGCGGCTCGAGCTGGCGCAGGGGCGCGGCGACGACGAGGCGATCGCGCAGCTGATCACCCGCGTGCAGGAGAAGATCCCGCTCTCGGCCGGCGTGGTCCTGATGGAGGCGGATCGGCAGCTCGCGGCGGGCGACGCCCAGGCGGCGCGCACCCGGATCCGCGAGGCGCTCGAGGCCGAGCCCGAGGCGATGATGGAGCTCCGGCGCGCGCTGCGGGCGGTGGGCGGCGAGAGCCCGATCGAGCCCTTCCGACGCGACGGCGCGGCGGTGATCCGCGAGCTCGAGGAGAGCGGCCGCACGTACGAGGAGCCGATGGTGCTGGTCTACGACTACACCGTCTACCGCGTCTTCGAGGACGGCTCGATGCTCGAGCTGACCCACAACATCTTCCGGCTGCAGAGCCAGGAGGCGGTCGACGCGATGGGTGAGTTCGCGGTGCCGGACGGCGCCCAGATGCTCACGCTCCAGACGGTGAAGGCCGACGGGACGCGCCTCGAGCCCGACGAGATCGCGGGCAAGGAGACCATCAGCTTCCCGAACCTCTCGCCGGGCGACTACATCGAGTTCGAGTACGTGCGCGGCGAGCCCTCGCCCGCCGGCTACCCGCGCGGCTTCCTCGGCGGGCGGTTCTACTTCCGCAACTACGAGACGCCCTTCGACCTCAGCCAGCTCACGGTGGTCACCCCCGAGGACGTCGAGCTCGTGGTGGACCCGCGCGGCGAGGCGCCCGAGGCCGAGGTGGAGACCCGGGACGGAGTGCGCGTGCATCGCTGGACGGTGCGCGAGAGCCGCCCGTTCGAGCAGGAGCCGGCGTCGATCGCGGCGCGCGAGTTCTTCCCGTCGGTGGCGTGGGGGCACGGCGCGACGTGGGAGCAGTACGTCGAGACGCTCCGCGACGTGCTCGCCGACCGGGACGTGCGGGATCCGGCGGCGGCGCGGCTCGCGCGGGAGATCGTCGGGGAGACCCGGAGCACGCCCGAGCAGCGGGCGGCGCGCCTCCACCGCTGGGTGCTCCAGAACATCGAGGACTCCCAGGACGTCTTCGGGCTCGCCCCGGCGATGCTCGCGGCGCGCACCGGGAACCGCACCCGGGTGCTCGGCTACCTGATGGGGCTCGCCGGCGTCGAGGTCGAGATGGGCCTCGCGCGGAGCTTCGCCGGGGACGCCACCGAGGGCCGCCTGCCCGACGACGACACCTTCCAGAACCTCGTGCTCCGCATGCAGGGCAGCGAGGGCCCGGTCTGGATCCACGCCGGCGCGCGCGGCGCGCCCTTCGACTACATCCCGCCCGTCCTCGCCGGCATGGACGCCCTGATGCTCAACGAGGCGGCGGAGCGCGCGACGATCGCGGACCGGGCGCTCGAGGCGGACCTCCGCACGGTCGAGGTCGACGTCGAGCTCCGCGCCGACGGAGGCGCGCGGGTCGGGGTCGTGGAGACCTTCCGCGGCAGCGGCGCGGTGCTCTGGCGCAACCAGCTCGAGGAGATCCCGGAGGCCGATCTCGAGCAGCAGTTCGAGAGCGCCTACGTCGCGAACCTGCTGCCGGGCGGGCAGCTCACCCGGCTCGTCGTCGCCGGCCGCGAGGACCCCGACGGCCCGATGATCCTCCGCTACGACGTGGAGCTCCCCTCGCTCGCGCGGCGCAGCAACGGGGGCCTGGTGCTCCCGCCGATCTACCGGGCGCAGCTCGGGCCGCAGTACGCGCGGGTGGCGCGGCGAGACATCCCGCAGCTCATCGCCACCGGGCTCGCCCTCGACGTCGACGTGCGCGTGGAGCTCCCCGACGGAGCGCGGGTGGCCGACGCGCCGGGGCCGATCACGCTCGAGGGGCCGGGCGACGCCCGGGTCGAGATCGAGGCGGCCCGGACCGACGACGGGCTGCGTATCCAGCGGCGCTATCGGGTGCCGCGCATGCGGGTCGAGCCCGACGCCTACCTGGGCTTCGCGCGCTTCGCCCGGAGCGCGGACGAGGCCGAGTCGGCGGAGATCCGCCTGCAGCGGTGATCACGGGCTCGCGCAGGCGAGCTCGTAGCGGTCCGCGATCGCCTCCAGGGTGCGCTCGAGCGGCGCGCCCAGCCCCGGCGCGCAGACCGACCCGAAGATCGCGGCCCCGCCGTCGCCCTGGATCTCGCCGGCGAGCTCCACCAGGCGCCTCGGCGGGTACGCGTCGCCGCTGCCGCTCGTGCAGCTCGCCACCAGCCGATTCATCGAAGCGTCGACCGTCTCCTGCATCTCCGGGGCGTCCAGGATCGTCCCGGCGTCGGCCTCCACCAGGCGAGGCGGCACGCCCCCGATCACGAGCAGGATCGTGTCCTCGGGCGGGTGGATCTCGGCGAGGCCCTCCCGGTACCGGAGGAGCCGATGCAGCGCCTCCGGGTGCTCGTGGCAGCGGAGGTTGAGGGAGCCCGAGTAGGTGGTGCTCGACGAGTTCATCAGCTCGGGATCCTCGATCGAGCAGTCGTCCTCGTCGGTGACGACGGCGATCACGAGGATGGAGTCGGGGCGCAGGAAGCCGTCGTGGGTGGTGTCGCCCAGGCCCGGCGTGTTCTGGAAGAAGCGCCTCCCGCTCGCCGACGGGGTGAGGGCCTTGAGCGACGCCTCCAGCGGCTGCTCGAAGCCGCAGCCCCCGGTGCCCACCTGCATCACGCAGCGGAGGAACTCCTCGGCCCGGTCCCGCTCGCCGCGGTCGGGCGTGAACGAGAGGAAGCGGGGGAAGACGTCGCCCGCGCACGCGCCGCCGCGGGAGCGGGTCTGCATCTCGCCGTTCTCGCCCTCGGCGGTGCAGCCCGGGAGGGTGAAGGCCGAGCCGAGGTCGGGAGTGATGACGCCGACGTGCACCGAGTCGAGCGCGGGCAACGATCCCAGCGGCGCGTCCCAGCGCTCGAGGAACGACCGCAGGAGGCTGCCGAACGCGCCCTGCTCCTCGACCATCGAGTTGGAGGTGTCGATCACCAGCAGCACGTCGATCGGCGGCGACTGGGGGACGCAGCACGCGCCCTCCGAGCAGACGCCGTCGCAAGCCGCTCCGCAGCCGCCGCAGTGACGCGGGTCGCTGTCGAGATCCACGCACTCGTCGTCGCAGAGCGCGCCGTCGCAGACGCACGCGCCCTCGACGCAGGCCTGTCCGGGATCGCAGACATCGGCGTCTTCGTCGACGCGCTCGTCGCAGTCGTCGTCCAGGCCGTTGCAGGTCTCCGCGGTGGCGAGGCACGCGCGGTCCGCGAGCGTCGTCGCGTCGCGCACGGTGGCGTCGCGCGCGGCGGCGTCCTCGGGCGCGTCGAGGTCGAACAGCAGGCCACATCCAGAGCCGAGCAGCGCGATCGCGATCCATGCGTAGCGAAGAGTCACGCTCGGATCATAGCGAATAACGACCATGGCTTTTCCATACGCAATTTTCGTTGAGCGCACTGTCGGCCGCGAGTAGGCTGCACGCGTGATCCGTGTCTCGGATCACCGAGAGGCGGACGATGCAGGCGCAAGCCGACTTCTGGGGCGTCTACGACCGACATCACGCGGCGGTGGAGGCGGCCTCTCTGGAGGTGGCGCGCACCGACCCGGGGTTCGGGCCGATCGTCGCCGGGCTGCCGCCCGAGGAGCTCGTCCGCAGCTCCGTGGCCGGCAAGGAGCGTCTCCGCCGCGCCTTCGAGGACGGGGAGTGGGAGCCCTACGAGGCCGCGCTCCGGGAGCAGGGGGAGACCTACGCCGCCGTCGGGGTCGGCTTCGAGTCCTGGTACCGCATGATCCGGGCGGCGGAGCGCGAGCTGACCGCGCGCCTGGTCGAGGCCTACGCCGCCGAGCCCACGCGGCTCGCGGGCGCGCTCGACGCCATGCAGGGCTTCTTCGGCCGCGCGATCGGCGTGCTGCACGAGTCCTATCTGGTCCGCAGCGAGGCGGCGCTCCGGCTCAGCGACATGCGCTTCCGGCGCCTCGCCGAGTCGGGGCTCTTCGGGGTGATGGTCTCGGACTTCCACGGCGACATCAAAGAGGCGAACGACACCTTCCTCGAGATGATCGGTTACACGCGCGCCGAGCTGGAGGCGGGGGAGGTGCGCTGGCTCGAGATGACGCCGCCCGAGTACGCCGCGGCGGACGCGTCGGCGATCGCGCAGCTGACCGAGCACGGCTTCGCGAGCCCGTTCGAGAAAGAGTACGTGCGCAAGGACGGCACGCGGCTGCCGATCCTGCTCTGCATCGCCACCCTCGAGGCGCCGGACTGCATCTGCCTGGTGCTCGACGTGACGCAGCGTCGTCAGCTCGAGGCGGTGCGGGAGCGCGCGCGGCGGCTCGAGCTCGAGAACCGGCGGGTCCAGGAGGCGAGCCAGCTCAAGAGCGAGTTCCTCGCGAACATGTCGCACGAGCTGCGCACCCCACTGAACGCGATCATCGGCTTCGCCGAGCTGCTGCACGACGGCGCGGTGCCTCACGACGCGCCCGAGCACCAGGAGTTCCTGGGCGACATCCTCACCAGCGGGCGGCACCTGCTCGCGCTCATCAACGACGTGCTCGACCTGAGCAAGGTCGAGGCGGGCAAGCTCGAGCTCTACCCCGAGCCGGTCGCGCTCGAGGCGCTGGTGAGCGAGGTGGTCTCCATCCTGCGCGCCACCGCGGCCACGCGCGAGGTCCAGATCGAGGTCGAGATCGACCCGACGCTCGACGAGGTCGTGCTCGACCCGTCTCGCCTCAAGCAGGTGCTCTACAACTACCTCTCCAACGCGCTGAAGTTCAGCCGGGTGGGGGGCCGCGTCCAGGTGCGCGCCCACGCGCAGACCGACGAGGTCTTCCGCCTCGAGGTCGAGGACGAGGGCGTCGGCATCGCCGAGGAGGATCTCGGGCGGCTCTTCGTGGAGTTCCAGCAGCTCGACGGGAGCGCGGCCAAGCGGGAGCAGGGGACCGGCCTCGGCCTCGCGCTCACCCGCCGGCTGGTGGAGGCCCAGGGCGGCTCGGTGGGGGTCGAGAGCACCCTCGGGCGGGGCAGCACCTTCTTCGCGGTGCTGCCGCGGGTGTCCCGGGCCGGCGCCGCCCTGCCCGAGCCGAAGGTCTTCGAGCCCGCGCCCGGCGCGCCCAGGGTCCTGGTCATCGAGGACGACGAGCGCGATCAGCGGCGCATCGCGTCGGCGCTCGCCGAGGCGGGCTACGGGGTGGAGACGGTGGCGACCGCGGCGCAGGCCCTCGCGCGTTGCAGCGAGCGGGTCTTCGACGCGATCACGCTCGACCTGCTGCTCCCCGACCGCACCGGGCTCGAGGTGCTGCACGCGATCCGCGCTGGAGGGCCGAACCGCGACGTGCCGGTGATCGTGATCACCGTGGTGACCGAGCGGGGCGTGATCAGCGGCTTCGCGGTGCAGGACGTCTTGCCCAAGCCGGTGGACGGCGGGCGGCTCGTCGGGGCGCTCGAGCGGGCCGGGGTGCTCGCCGGCAGCGACGAGGTGATGGTGGTCGACGACGATCCGGCCGCGCTGACCCAGCTCGGTCTGACCCTCGACGGCCTGGGCTACGCGCACCGGACGTTCTCCGATCCGCGCGCCGCGCTCCAGGAGGTGGAGGCGCGGGCGCCCTCCGCGCTGGTGCTCGACCTGGTCATGCCCGAGCTGGACGGCTTCGCGTTCCTGGAGCGGCTGCGCTCGCGCCCGGAGACCCAGGCGCTGCCGGTGCTCGTCTGGACGGCGAAAGATCTCTCGGCCGAAGAGCGAGCCCGGCTCGCCGACGCGGCGCAGGCCGTCGTCTCGAAGGGCGCCGACCTCGGCCAGAGCGTGGTGGACGCGCTCGCGAAGCTGATGCCTCCGCCCGGGGGAGGCGCGGCTTGAAGGCGGGGACCCGCGTGCTCGTGGTCGACGACAGCGTCGTCAACGCCAAGCTGGTGACCTACGTGCTCACCTCGCGCGGCTGCGAGGTCGAGGCGGCGGAGAGCGCGGCGGCGGCCCGGGAGGTCCTGGCGCGCTTCGATCCCCACGTCGTCGTGATGGATCTCCAGATGCCGGAGGAGGACGGACTGGCGTTCACCCGGGCCCTCCGCGCCGACGAGGAGACGCGCCAGGTGGTCATCGTCGCGGTGACCGCCTACGCGATGAAGGGCGACGCCGAGCGCGCGCTCGCGGCCGGCTGCGACGGCTACATCACCAAGCCCATCGACACCCGCACCTTCGCCGACGACCTGGCGCGGATCGCGGAGGCGGCGCGATGAGCCGCCGGGTCCTCCTCGTCGAGGACAACCCGATCACGCAGAAGCTCGTGCGCTACACGCTCGAGAAGGCCAGCCTGAGCGTCCGCATCGCCGGGGACGCCGCCTCGGCGCGCGAGGCGCTGGAGGACGGCGGCGCCGACCTGGTGCTCCTGGACCTCGTGCTCCCCGACGGCGACGGCTTCTCGCTGGCGCGCGAGATCCGGGCCCGGGCGTCCGCGATCCCGCTGCTCGCCTTCACCGGCCTCGTCTCCGCCTCCGACGAGGCGCGCATCTCGGCGGTCGGCTTCGACGACGTCGTGACCAAGCCCATCGAGCCGTCCCGGCTGGTGCAGACGGTGCGGGCGCATCTGCCGGTCGCGGGCAACGACCGCGAGGCCTTCGGGGCCGGCCGGCGGGTGCTGGTCGCCGACGACGACCCGGGGCAGCGCAAGCTCACCAGCTTCCGGCTGCGCCGGCTCGGCTTCGACGTGGAGCTCGCGACCGACGGCAAGGAGGCGCTCGAGGCCGCCCGGCGCGCGCCGCCGAACGCCATCGTCTCGGACGTGCTGATGCCGGGCATGGACGGCTTCGCCCTCTGCCGCGCGGTCGCCGGGGACCCGTCGCTCCGCGAGGTGCCGGTCCTGCTGGTGACCAACAGCTACGTGGAGCAGGCCGATCGCGACCTGGCGCACGGCGTCGGCGCGGTGGACCTGGTGCTCCGCACCCCCGATCTCGCCGAGGTCACGCAGCGCCTCCGGGCCGCGCTCGAGGAGGGCACGAGCCGGAGCGCCGCCGCGCGCGAGCCGGCCGAGCTGGACCGGGCGCACCTCCAGCGCGTGCTGTCGCAGCTCGAGCGGCAGGTCGCGATCAACGCCCGGGTCACCCAGCGGGCCACGCTGCTCTCGGCCGAGCTCTCGGTGCTCACCGGGATCGCGCAGGCCCTGACCGAGCACAGCGACGTCGAGGAGACGCTGCGGCACGTGCTGGCCGCCTGCTTCGACGCGGCGGGCATCTCGGTCGGCGCGCTCTATCTCTGCGACCACGGCCAGAAACGCATCCTGCGGGTCGGCATGTCGCCCCGATGGGACGAGCCCGAGCTGGAGCGCTTCTTCGGCGATCCGGAGCTGCTCGACCGGACCGTCTTCGAGCAGAAGCCGCTCGTCATCCCGTCCAGCGAGGTCTCCGCCGAGCGCGGGCGCGCGGTGCTCGAGCGCGCGGGCGTCTCCGAGGTGCTGCTCACGCCGCTCGGGTCGCTCGAGAAGCCGCTCGGGGCGCTGCTCACCGTCTCGCACGGCACCCAGCTGACCCTGGCCGATCGCCAGCAGTTCGCCCAGGCGGTCGCCGGGCAGATCAACCAGGCCCTCGCGGTCGCGGGGGCGTTCTCCGAGAGCGTCGCGTCCCGTCGACAGGCGGAGGAGCAGGCGGCGGTGCTCGAGGCGATCCTCGCCAACATCGCCGACGCGGTGGTGGTGGCCGACGCCAGCGGCACGATCACGCACTCCAACCACGCGGCCCAGGCGATCTTCGGCGATCACTCGGAGGGGCACCTCCGGCACGACCGCTGGAGCGAGGTCGTCGGCCTCTACCTCGAGGACACGGTCACGCCGTTCCCCACCGACCAGCTCCCGCTGGCGCGCGCCCTCCGCGGCGAGCAGGTGGAGCGCGAGACGGTGCACGTCCGCAACCCGCGCACGCCGCCCGAGGGCTCCTGGTGGAGCGTCAGCGCGCGGCCGCTCGAGCTGCCGAGCGGCCTCGGGATCGGGGGCGTCGCGGTGTTCCGGGACGTCACCGCCGAGCGCCGCGCGCAGGAGCAGCTGATCGTCGCCGACCGGATGGCGTCGCTCGGGCTGCTCGCGGCCGGCGTCGCGCACGAGATCAACAACCCCCTCGCCGCGGTGATGGCCAACCTCGAGCTCATCGAGGACGACCTGATCGCGACCGGGCAGGACATCGGCGAGCTGGGGGAGATGCTGGCCGACGCGCAGGAGGGGGCGCGCCGCGTCCAGGCCATCGTGCGCGACCTCAAGACCTTCTCGCGGCCTCGCCCGGGGACCGGCGCGGGGGCCACCGCGGACCTGGCGCGGGTCCTCGAGTCGAGCGCGCGCATGGCGCACAACGAGATCCGGCACCGGGCGCGCCTGGAGATGGAGCTGCCGCCGCTCCCCGCGGTGCACGGGACCAGCTCGCGCCTCGGGCAGGTGTTCCTCAACCTGCTGATGAACGGCGCGCAGGCCATCGCCGAGGGCGCGGCGCACGAGAACGTGATCCGGGTCACGGCCACGGTGGAGGGCGAGCGGGTGACCGTGCGCGTCTCCGACACCGGCGAGGGCATGGACGAGGAGACGCAGCGCAAGCTCTTCACCCCGTTCTACACGACCAAGGAGCGCCGCGGCGGCACCGGGCTCGGGCTCGCGATCTGCCATCGCATCGTCTCCGAGGTCGGGGGAGACATCCGGGTCCGGAGCCGGCGCGGGGAGGGCACCGAATTCGCGGTCGCGCTCCGCGTCGCGCGGCTCGAGGGCGACGAGGCGCTCCCCCGCACGGCGAGCGAGCCGTCGCCTCCGCGCAGCCGCATCCTGGTCGTCGACGACGAGCCCTCGATCGGCGTCGCCGTCCGACGGGTGCTGTCGCGAGATCACGCGGTCGAGATCGAGACGGACCCCGAGGTGGCGCTCGCCCGGCTGCGCGAGGAGCGCTTCGACCTCGTGCTCTGCGACCTGATGATGCCGAAGCTCGGCGGCCCGGAGTTCCACGCGGAGCTCACGCGGCTCGCGCCCGATCTGGCGCGCTCGATGATCGTGCTCACCGGCGGCGCCTTCACCGCGTCGGCGCGGGAGTTCCTCGCCCGCCACGAGAACGTCTGCATCGAGAAGCCCTTCGAGGTCCGCGGCCTCCGCCGCGCCGTCGACGCGCAGCTCCGCGGGCGGTAGGGCTCGAGCTGCGCTCAGCGCCGGACGACGCGGCAGGCGCGGGCCTCGCCGAGCTGACAGGCGCGCTCGAACAGGGCCCTCGCCTGGGCCCGATCGCGCTCGACGCCGGTGCCGCTGGCGAAGGCGGCCGCGAGGTTGAAGCAGCCGAGCGAGGAGCCGGCCGTGCACGCCCGCTGGTAGAGCTCGCCGGCCCGGGCGTGGTCGCGCGGCACGCCGCGGGCGGTGCCGTAGAGGCTGCCGAGCCCGACGCACGCGCTCGCGTCGCCGGACTCGCAGCCTCGCTCGTAGAGCGCGCGGGCTCGCTCGTAGTCCCGCGTCACGCCGCGGCCCTCCTCGTAGAGCTCGCCGAGGGAGCGGCAGCCGACGACCTGACCGTCGCCGCAGCCGCGCTCGAAGAGGGCCCGGGCGCGCTCGAGGTCGGCGTCGACGCCGCGCCCCTCCGCGTGCAGCGCGCCCAGGTTCACGCAGGCCTCGACGTGATCCGCCTGGCACGCGTCGGTGTAGATCGAGACGGCGCGCTCGAGATCGGCCTCGACCCCGCGGCCCTCCTCGTGGAGGGCGCCCCAGCGCGCGCACGCCGCGCCCAGCCCGGCCTCGCAGGCCCGCTCGAACAGCGCCGCGGCCGCGCCCGGGTCGCCGCCGCGCTCGACGCCGAGGGCGAGGTTGTGACAGGCGCGCGCGTCGCCGCCTTCGCAGCCGCGCTCGAAGAGGGCCGCCGCGGCCGTCTCGCTCGCCTCGCCGCCGACCCCCTGGCGGTGCATCAGCCCGAGGTTGTTGCACGCCGGGAGCACGCCGCCTTCGCAGGCCTCGCCGAAGAGCGTCCGGGCGCGCGCGTGGTCGGGGCTCGAGGCGCGGGGCCCTCCGATGAGCACGGCGAGGTCGTAGCAGGCGAGCGCGTCGTGGGCCTCGCAGCCGCGCTCGAAGAGCGACCGGGCTCGGGCCGGGTTGCGCGTGGTCCCCTCGCCGGTGTGGTAGCGCGTCCCCGCGGCCGTACAGCCGCGCCCCTCGCCGCCTTCGCAGGCCTGCTCGTAGAGCGCGAGGGCCCGCGCCACGTCGGTCTCCACCCCGTCGCCGGTCTCGTACGCGCGCCCGAGCTCCAGGCACGCCGCCGCGTCCCCGCCCTCGCACGCCGCCTCCCGATCCGGCGCCGCCTCGGCTCGAACCGCGTCTCCACCTCCACCGCAGCCGATCAGCAGCAGCGCCCCGAGCGCCCATCCCCGCATGCCCCGAGCCTACTCCGCTCCGCCGCCCCCCGGGGACGGAGTTTCCTTGTTGCCCAATGCCCTTCGCCTCCCAATCGCACGGCTCGTTTCCGCTGCGGCTCGACGAACTCGGGCTCTCGGGGCGCTCGAGAGGCCGCGAACTACCCGATTCCAGCACGATCGGGGGGCTTGGAGCCCGTTCGGAAACAAGGAAACTCCGTCCCCATGTCTCGGTTCGCGGAGGTCAGCCGGGGCCGAGGCCGTAGGGCTCGAAGGCGCCGGTGGTGCGGACGTCGTCGGGGAAGGGGGGCAGGGGCTCCCACGCGGCCGGGCTCTCGGGGGGCACCGCGCCGGCGGGGCAGGGGTCGGCGACGCAGCGGTAGGGCGCGCCTTCGTACATGACCACGTCGCCGGCGGGGTACGTGACCGGGGCGCCGCCGCCGAGGGAGGCGACGTCGGTCCAGAGCTCGAGGGAGAGCCAGTCGAAGTCGTCGGGCAGGCCGCTGTCCCGGAAGGCGACGGGGTCGAGGGAGGTCATCGTGTTGTCGGCGCCGACGAAGCCGGTCGCTTCGCCGTTGCAGGCCGCGGGCACGGGGCTGCAGAGCCGCTCTCCGTCGAACCGGTTGCCCCGGACGTCGAAGGCGGTCGCGCCGGTGCCCTGCCGGATCATGTGCCCGGGCGGGGTGGCGTCGTCGTAGACCTCGTCGCGGTCGAAGTGGTGCGCGCGGAGCTGGTTGTCGCGGATGGTGAAGGTCAGCGGCGCGACGTCCCGGGAGTGACCGTAGATCCCCAGGTTCCGAAAGTGGCTCACGACGTTGTGCTCGAAGACCACGCCGTCGCCCTCGGCGTGCGCGTCGCCCGCGACGTCGTTGCCGAAGAGCCCCACCACCGAGCCGGCCGCGCCGAGGAAGACGTTGTGGTGCACGCGGGTGACCCCGCCGCGGATCGAGATCTGGAGGTTGCCGTCCTGGAAGCGCTGGAACGCGTCCCGCCAGTCGATGGCCGAGGGTCCGAAGACGTTGTGGTGCACCTCGTTGTCGCCGGCGAGCTGCCCGAGCTGGATCGACTCGGTGCCGGCGCGGAGCACGCGGTTGTAGCTGACCTCGAAGCCCTCGAGGGTGTGCTGCGGCTGGCTCTGGGTGCTGCCGAGGTACATGCCCTCGCTCACCACGTCGTGAATGTAGTTGTCGTGGATCCAGACGTCGCGCATCGTCGCGGAGGCGTCGTCGTCGGTCTTGACCAGCATGCCCGCGAAGCCGACGCCGCGGATCTCCAGGAACTCCAGCTCGAAGCAGGTCGCGCCCCCACCGACGCCGAGCCCGCTCCGGCCGGACTCCGCGTGGGCGTCGTCGATGAGGATGCCGTAGGTGTCGGCGCTGCCGGCGTAGGCGTCGTCGCGGTGACCCGGGAAGGCCGCGTCTCCGGTCTGCGACACCGGATCGTAGCGCCCGCTGAGCACCCAGCCGGAGCCGCCGCCGATCACGAAGAGGTAGTGGTGGCCGAGCCCTCCGACCCGCACCTGCCCGCCCTGGTTGGTGATCACGAGCGGGCGCTCGCCGCAGCCGCGGTCGGGGAGGTTGCCGAGGCGGATGAAGGGATAGTGCCCGGCGGGGATGTAGAGGCGGTCCAGGTTGGCCCAGTCGACCTCGGGGTAGCGGTCCTGGAGGTCGGGCACGTAGATGCCCTCTCCGTCGGTCGCCGGGAGCACGAAGGTGGTCTCGGCGTCACCGAGCCTCCCATCGGGCAGGCGCGCGTTCACCCCGGTCTCTCCGGGCGTCGGGCCTCCGTCGACGCTGGCGTCCGGGCCGGCGTCTCGCGCGGGCGGCGGGCTCGCGTCGGGGTCCGAGGTCTCTGCGTCGGTTCGATCCGTCGGAGGCGCGCCGTCGCAGGCCACGAGCAGGAGCGCGATACAGAGGGAACGCGTCATGCGGTCACGCTATCACCGCCGCGTCTGGCCCCTCGCGAATTGGCGTTCAACCCTCGGCGCGGCGCGCGTGCGCCGAGATGCGATCGGCGAGGGGCTCCCAGAGGCCCGGCGGGAAGTCGTGGCCCATGCCGTCGACCATCCAGAGCTCGGCGCCCGGGATCGCCTCGGCGGTGGCCCGGCCGCCCCACGGTCGGATCAGCGGGTCGACGGTCCCGTGCACGACCAGGGTCGGCGCGTGCACGAAGCGGAGCCGCGCGGTGCGGTCGCCGGTCGCGCCGATCGCCCCGAGGTGACGCAGGAAGCCGCGCGGGTTGAAGCCGCGGTCCCAGCTCGCCGCCGCGGTGTCGCGCACCCACGCCTCGTCGAAGTCGTACCCGGTGCTGCGGATCACGCGAAAGAGCTTCACGTTGCGCTCGACCGCCTCGTCCTTGGTGCGCGGCGCCGCCTGGAAGAGCGCCCCGAGCGCCTTCGGCTCGCTGAGCAGCCCGGGCTTGCCGGTGGTGCTCATCATCGAGACGAGGGAGCGCACCCGGTCGGGGTGCAGGAAGGCGAAGGTCTGGGCGATCATGCCGCCCATCGACGCCCCGACCACGTGCGCGTCCGGGAGCCCGAGCGCGTCCATCAGGTGGGCGAGGTCGTGGGCCATGTCCTCGAGCGCGTAGGGCGCGGCGACCCGCTGCCCGAGCAGGCCCTTGAGCAGGGTGCGCCCCATCGGCGGCACGCCGAGGTGGTGCAGGTGACTGGACCGGCCGACGTCGCGGTTGTCGAAGCGGATGACCCGGTGGCCGCGAGCGGCGAGCGCGTCGCAGAGCCCGTCGGGCCACAGGATGAGCTGGGCGCCGATGCCCATCACGAGCACGATCGGCGAGCCCTCGCCGCGCTCCTCCCAGCAGATCTCGACGCCGCTCGGGAGGGTGCTGAAGCGCTCCTCCATCAGCGGTAGGTGAAGCGGATCTCGTAGTCGCAGAGCTGGTAGACGTCGCCCTCTTCGATCCGCTTGCTGTCGATCTTGCGGCCGTGGAACTCGACGCCGTTGGTCGAGCCGAGATCCTTCACGTACCAGCCGCCGTTCTGCCAGATGACCGCCGCGTGGCGGCGCGAGATGTTGCCGTCCTTGATGGGCAGGTCGGCGGTCTTGGTGCCGCGCCCGATGATGAACTCTTCCTTCTGCACGGGGAACTTCTGCCCGTTGAAGATCACGTAGAGCGGGCTCATCCCGCCGGGGGCCGCGCCGGCGCCGGGGAGCGGGGGCGGGGCGTGTCCCGGATGCGAGGAGGGAGGCGGCGGGCCGCCGAAGCCGCCCTGCGGGTAGCTCGGGGGCGCCGGCATCGCCTGGGGCTGCGGCGCGCTCGGATAGGCCGGAGGCCGCTGGGTCGGGGGCGGCGGGTAGCTGCTCGGCCGCTGCTGCTGGGGCGGCGGGTAGGCGGGCTGACCGGCGCCGTACGCGGGCTGGCTCGAGGGCGGCGCCGGGTATCCACCGCCTCCGCCGTAGCCGCCTCCGTACCCTCCGCCGGTGGGCGGCGGGGGCGGGGGCGCGGACGGAATCGACGGCTGCTGCCCGCCCGACCGGCTGGGGATGGCGCCGGGCGTGGGTCCGGGACCCATGCCCGGACCGGGCGTGCGCACGCCGTAGTTCCGGGAGCGCGCGTACTGACGCATCGCCTCGTTGATGAGGTAGTCCACCGAGCACTCGAGCTCGGCGCTCATCTGCTCGAAGATCTCCCACAGGTAGTCCCGGCACTGGAACTGGCGGAGCGTCTTCTTGTTTTGGTCGTGGTTCATCTCGGTCCAGGCGCCTCGATTCTACTCCGAATCGCCGCCGTTGGACTCCTCGGATTCCTCGGAGTCGTCGTCTTCGGTCTCGATCCCGAGGCGCTCGCGGATGGCCCCCGCGACCGCCGTGGCGACCTTGCCGACCGTGTCCTGCTCTTCCCAGTGCTCACCCTCGGTCTCGGCGGCGTCGCTCGCGAGCGCCTCGACTCGCGGGATGTCTCCGGCCTCGGCCCGCTTCTCCCAGAAGTACAGGGCGATGATGCGGTCGAACCAGTCGCTCGATCGGAGCTGGCCGTTGATGAACTCGGTGGGCGGGGGGCGCATCTGGCTGAGGCGCTCGCCGTAGCCGTAGAGCTCCTCGCGGGCGTAGGACTCGTCGTTCAGGCGAGTGAAGAACTCCTGGACCACGTCGGCGCCGCCGAGGGTCAGGATGAGCGAGCCGACGCGCCAGCGGACGCGCCAGTCCTCGGTGTCGGTGAACACCGGCCAGAGGCGGGTGATCGCGCTGGCGTCGCGCGCGTCGGCGATGCGGTCGAACGCGTAGTCGCGCACGCCCATCGGCTGCTCGCCGTTCAGCGCGAGGTCGAGCAGCGCCGAGACCTGCTCGCGGCGGACGCCGCCCTCCATCGCCTGGAGCGCCTTGACCCGGCGCGCCTCGATCTGCTCGCCGGTCACGCCCTCGGCGCTGGTGAGCTGGGCGATCTCGAGCAGCCGGTCCTGCACCACGGTCTCGGAGTTGAGGTGCTTCATCGCCGGCAGCGCGCCGAGCGTGATGAAGTTCTCGCGGTTGAGCGACGCGGCCGCGGTGATGCGGTTCTCGTCGATCTCGGTGTCGGGCTGACGCTCGCGGAGCTGCTCGCGGAGGCGCTCCTTGAGCCAGTTGCCGAACTCCTCGCCCTCCATCTCGCGCTCGATCTCGACCATGCGCTCGGCCGCGCGCTGCTTGGTCGCGTCGTTGCCGAGGCCGGCGATGAGCTCGGCGAGCTTCACGAGGGCCTGCTGCGGGAGCCGCGCGTTGAGCGCGTTCACCAGCCGCGACGCCGCCGGGGCGCCGAGCTGCCGCACCACCTGCTCGGCGCTGTAGTTGCCGGCGAGGTTGCGGCCGTTGAAGTCGACCACGAACCAGTCCACCACCGCGTCGGTCAGCGCGCCGCGCTGCTCGCCCGAGGCGTAGGGGATCAGCAGGAACGCGGCGTCCTTGGCCCGGACCTGCAGGGGGGGCACGCCGCCCTCCTCGCCGCCGGCCTGCGGGGTGTCCGCGCCGCGCATGATCTCGATGAGCTGAGGCGCCATCTGGTCGACGAGCCGGGTGCGGGACTCCTCGGGGAGCTGCCGCACGGCGGCCTGGAGCTCGGAGACGCCGTCGACGTCTTCGCGGGGCTCCATGCGGACCAGCGCGGTCCCGGCGTAGACGCGGAGGTCGTCCTCGTACTTGTCGGCCATGAGGACCGCGACGATCTTGCCGGGCCCCTTCATGGTGCCCGTCCAGTAGTCGATGTCCTCCGAGGTGACCTTGCAGCCACCGAGGCCGAGACACAGGAGGGCGGTCAGCACGAATCCGAGCGGTCGTCGCATTCTTCCTCTAGGGAGAGCAGGGTCGACCGGAGCGCGCACCTCGGGCGCACCCTCCCGTCGAAGTGGCTCCCGATAGTAGAGGAATCCGTCTCTCAATCAAGATCCCTCCGAGACGGCCAACCCCAAGAGCCTCCACGGTTTTTTTGTCGGGCCGCCGGCTCGTGTGAAACTTGACGAGCTGCCCCTGGATCCGCGACCCTCCCGTGTAGGGAGGTAGTCTACTTGGGAGCACCCCATACCACATCTGCCGGTGAAGCCCCGTCCGAGCTCGGGCGGCGCCACGAGGTGCTGGGGATCCTGTGCGCCGCGGCCACCATCCTGGTGACGCTGTCGCTGTGGTCGTACGACGCGCACGGCGGTCGCAACTGGATCGGGCCGGTCGGCGCCGGGTTGGCGGGCGTGCTCGCCACCGCCTTCGGCGTCGCGGCGTGGCTCGTCCCGCTCGAGCTCGGCCTCGGCACCCTCCGGCTCTTCGCCCGCAGCAACACGCCCCTCGGCGTCGGCCGCGTGGCCTCCACCATGGTCATCGTGCTCGTCGGCTGCGCGATGGTGCACCTCGCGCTCCCCGGCGAGGAGGTGTTCGGCGGTCACATGCCCGGCGGCGTGCTCGGCGAGGTCCTCGGTGAGGTCCTCCGCTCGCTCCTCGGGCTGGCGGGCTCGTTCGTCATCGGCATCTCGGTGCTGCTGATCACCGTCGTCCTGCGGACCCCGTTCTCCGTGATCCAGAGCGCGCGCAAGATGGCCGACGCCTCCCTCGAGGGGCTGAAGCGAGGCCGCGACTGGGGCCAGGCCGCGCTCGACGCGTGGCGCGAGGCCCGCGAGATCGAGCGCCTGGAGCGCGAGGAGGCGGAGCGCGCCGCGCAGCCGAAGATCGTCAGCGACACCCTCGACGGCGACGACGACGAGCCGATCGAGGAGGAGGAAGAGGAGGCGGTGGTCTTCTCCGAGTCCGAAGAGGCGATCAGCGTCGAGCCCGAGGACGACGACGTCCAGGAGGAGGAGGAGGCCGAGCCGCCCCCGCTCCCCAAGAAGAAGGCGCCGGCCGCCAAGAAGAAGGGCAAGACCGGGCCGACGATCGTCGCGCCGACCGAGACCGCGGCCAAGCCGCGCACGGTCAAGATGCCGGAGCCCAAGCTCGACGGTGAGTTCGAGCTGCCGCCCACCACCCTGCTCGACGCGCCGCCGCCGCAGGCGATCCAGATCGACGAGGCGACGCTGCGGGAGAACGCCCAGCAGCTCACCGAGACCCTCGAGGCCTACCGGGTGAAGGGGCGGGTCGACGAGATCCACCCCGGCCCGGTGGTGACGATGTACGAGTTCGAGCCGGAGAGCGGCACGAAGATCTCGAAGATCGCCGGCCTCTCGGACGACCTCGCGATGGCGCTCGCCGCCAAGAAGGTGCGCATCGTCGCGCCGATCCCGGGCAAGGCGCGGGTCGGCTTCGAGCTGCCGAACAAGGATCGGCAGACCGTGTTCCTGCGCGAGCTCCTCGAGGACGATCGCTGGGACAAGATGAAGGCGGCGCTCCCGGTCGCCTTCGGCAAGGACATCGCGGGCCAGCCGGTCTACGGCGACCTCGCGAAGATGCCGCACCTCCTGGTCGCCGGCGCCACCGGCAGCGGCAAGAGCGTCGGCCTCAACGTGATGCTCTGCTCGCTCCTCGCGCGCCGCAGCCCCGAGGAGGTCCGCATGCTCATGATCGACCCGAAGGTGGTCGAGCTCGCGGTCTTCGACGGCATCCCGCACATGCTGCTGCCGGTCGTCACCGACATGAACAAGGCGTCGCTCGCCCTGCGCTGGGCGGTCGACGAGATGGAGCGGCGCTACCAGCTCTTCGCCGACGCGGGCGCCCGCAACATCACCACCTACAACCAGCGCGTCGACAAGGTCCGCGCCGGCGAGATGCCGGCCGAGAAGCTCTTCAAGAGCCGCAAGGGCAAGGTCGCCGCGCAGGGCTTGAACGGGGAGGAGGTCCTGCTCGACCCGGCCAACGGCGAGAGCCCGGACCCGATGCCGGATCCCGAGCGGCTGCCCTACGTGGTCGTGGTGGTCGACGAGTTCGCCGACCTGATGATGGTCGCCGCGAAGGACGTCGAGGCCGCGATCGCCCGCCTCGCCCAGAAGGCCCGCGCCGCCGGCATCCACGTCATCCTCGCGACCCAGCGTCCGTCGGTCGACGTCATCACCGGCATGATCAAGGCGAACTTCCCGGCCCGCATCGCCTTCAAGGTGAGCCAGCGCCAGGACTCCGCGACGATCCTCGGGCGCAACGGCGCCGAGCACCTCCTCGGCATGGGCGACATGCTGATGCTCCCGCCGGGGCAGAGCGATCTCCAGCGCGTGCACAGCGCCTACGTCGGCGAGGACGAGGTCAAGGCGGTGTGCGATCATCTGCGTGAGCAGGGCAAGCCGGTCTACGACGAGAAGATCCTCGAGCCCCGCGACGACGACGGCGGCTCGAACATGCCCCAGAGCGACGACCCGCTCTACGACAAGGCGGTCGCCTGCGTCGCCCAGGCCGGCTACTGTTCGATCAGCCACATCCAGCGGCAGCTCAGCGTCGGCTACAACAAGGCGGCCAAGCTGGTCGATCGCATGGAAGAGGAGGGCGTCGTCGGCCCGGCGAGCAGCAAGGCCGGCGGTCGCCGCGAGGTCTTGATCCAGGCGCTCTGACGCAGCGCACGTGTCCCCGCATGGCCACGGGCCGTCCGGCGGAGTAGCTTCCCGCACATGCGCTGCGCCCTCTCCCTCACCCTCCTCGCGCTCGCCGCCATCGGCTGCGGGCCGCCCTCCGCCAACCTCGCGCTCGCCGCGGGCGACGAGGGCGTCTTCCTGTTCGCGGAGACCGCGGAGGTCATCGCCTACGAGGGCGTGAACCTGCCCGAGATGAACGCGTGCGAGGGCGTCGAGATGCGCTTCCGCCGCGGCACCCTGGAGGAGCTGGTCGGGCCGCCGCTGGCGTCGACCGGCGAGATGCCGATCTGCGACATCCGCCGCGCGACCCTCTTCGACCTCGACCACGACCCCGGGGTGAGCCACGCGGCCACGTCCCGTCCCTGGGATCCCTTCCGGGAGCCGCTCGAGACCGAGACCGGCCGCGCCGCCTACCTGGTGGTGATCCGCGACGCCGACCGCGCGGTCATCGGGCTCGGCTGCTACGACGACCGCAGCATCGGCGCCCAGGCCGACATCCTGATCGTGCCCACGTCCGGGTACAACGAGCGCTACATGGGCATGACCCCGTCCTGCCCCAACGTGGACCAGCTCTGCGGCGGCGGGTGCTGAGTTTGCTGGAGGGTTTGGTGCAAACCCTCCCCCCATTGGGCAAAGCGCCAATGGGGCCCCCCTCCCGACTCCGTCGGGGCCTCGCGCGCTTCGCGCGCTGGCCCCGCGACCCCAGCGCGGGGCGCTGGGGGCC